>Ga0209700_108642_pt1 | contig 12816 bp, 4 predicted proteins | sample SiratroredBW_FD_187528 | JGI IMG/M metagenome (GOLD analysis project Ga0209700, IMG submission 187528) | Root nodule microbial communities of legume samples collected from California, USA - Siratro red BW (SPAdes) (version 2) | ecosystem: Host-associated > Plants > Roots > Nodule | place: USA... | reverse complement strand
CCCTCAGGGATCATCGGTTTGAGGTGGCCAGCCCAGTTGGCACATACCAACTTGGCACGTTGCCCTGTGGCTTCATCTATGATCCATCTGTTGTGCGTTGATAAAGGGTATGCATTGGAATGTGATGGAGAAAAGAACACAAAAAGGATCAGGAACACCACACGTGAAGCCATCATTCTACACATTTTTTTGCTTTGAATGGAAAACAGCTTTGAATTTATAGAAGAAATCATGCAAAATAAATACATAGAGATTTTCTGTTTAGATTTAGTAACTATCATAACAAAAGTTCTCCTGTTAATATATCCCAATGTTTTTCGGTTAACCTATCCCTATATCTTTTATTCTGTTAACATATCCCAATTTTTATTTTCTGTTAACATATCTCAATTTTTTTTTAACAAAGTTTTATTGTAACTGATTAACTCTTTATTTTTATGTTAGGTTCATCAATTACTTTTTAAGGTTAAATTTCAAATTCAAACAAATCTAAGTAGGTTGATATTTTTATGTTAAACGGCTAATTTTCAAAATTATAGATTATTTAATAAAAATTTAAGTTTTATAATAATTTAAAATATATAATAAAAATATCTTTCAACAAAAATAATTAAATATATATAGAGATAGTATATAGTTATTCTGAATGTTCTGTTAATAAATCTTCGTTAGCACGTCATCACAAAAATATTATAGTGTCTTACTAATATATATATATATATATATATATATATATATATATATATATATATATATATATAACGAAACTCTGTTACGAATCACTGTCAACCAAACTCTGTCTCGGTAATTCCTCTTATCAGTATTAATAAAACATCATCAAATAAATATCTGAATTTAAATATCCTTACTCTTGTGCTGGTTTTGCTAGGGATATATTCATAATAATGTTTATAAAAAATTAAAACTATAATTATAATAGGTGGTGGATTTAAATAACATTAATTTAAAACATTTATTTCAAAAAATATGAATATAAGACTTTTATAAGAAAATTAATGTGATTTTCTCTTTTATAACAAAATTAAATTATCATCAATTTTATTTATTTTATTTTTTTATAATAGAATTAAATTCTAATAACTTTTTTTAGCTATATCTATATCTATAATGGATCATTACTTATATATCAATTTTTTTTTTACTCTCAATAGAAAAACAGAAAAAAAAATATCTTCATATATTTTCTTATTTTTTATCTCTTCATTTCATAATAATTTATTTAATTTTTCTCAATTTTAAAATTATTGTAACCAACTCTCATGATTTCACTGTATAACACTTGGGGGGATTTAAAGTAAATTTCTCCTGTGGAATGTTTGACTATTAACTTAATAATTGTGTATATTAAATTTTAGATAGATTAAATATTTATAATTATATTTTTTTATATTTAATTTGGATTTGTTTCATTATAGAAAATGGGTTGGTTGATAGGTTTTGTTAAGGTTTATGTGATTGGCGCGTGGTTTTTACACTTTTTTAAACTCACCAGCTAAATATCAATAACTATACTCAAAAATATCTTCTAGAACTGTTGCAAAGATTAAATAAATTACTTAGTAGATATTTTAGAACCCTAATATCTCATAGACTCTTTTTATTTTTTATAACACATTTATCATTGTTATTTTCTTAATTTACAGAAAGAAGAACCTAGGATGGTTATCTATACCATTTGTCCCATCTCCAGATAGGCAATATACAAGGTTATGTCTGTTAAGATTTTTTTGTTATATTGTTAAATCTTATTATATGTAAAATCAAGAAATAATTTAATAAATATTACAAAATAAAATAATTAAAATACTTATAAATATTATTTAAAATAAAAAAGACTCCATAAGATATAGGTTTCTACACTATTTACTAAATAGTTTATTTAATCTCTGAAAATTAAGAGATCAGACTATTTATCAAAACTTTTACATTATTTTAAAAGAATAGTTGTTTAGGTGAATATTTTATTAGGGTTTAAACTCAATCTAATCAGATTCCCAACGTTAAGTTTGAGTTTAAACCTTAATGAAACTATCTAAGTGATTATTTCTCCTTTTAAACCAATAAGACCAAATCATATTAGCTAGGTTGGAGGTATATTGAAAACATCCTCCAAAACAACCTACCTCTCCACATAAAAGCCATTTGGAATCTAGTGTCTTTAAATTTTATACCATAATTTTTAAATTATTGTAAATCAAATATTATAAAATAATTTAAAATTCAAATATTAGTTGTGTAATTTGAAATTATATAAATACAAAAATTTCATAAAATTAATATTAAAAATATAATATTTTTAAAATAAAAAGTGATATGATTATTTTTATTAAAACAAATCAAATAAAAATAATTACTTTGATTTTAAAATATCATGTATATTAATTTAAAATTAAAATATTATGTATACTAAAAATATAAAATTTAAAGGATAGAGGAGTGTGGGTCTGAGGCTTGTATTCAACTTTATAAAATATGTTTCTCTTACTAAAAAAATATATTTAATTCAAAGTTTGGTAGAAAAGAGATTGTCTCAAATATACTGAGTTGTATACGTTAAAGTTATATTTTGTAATTCTTTATTATGATTTATCTTTTAAATTGTTTAAGATAAATATTTAGTTTATACAATTAAAAATTACAATAATAACTGAAATTATCATATAAAACTATTTAGATATTAATAATTTTAATACTAACATCGTTATGTAATAATATGTATCCCAAAAATAATATGATTTAGTACATGATATTATAATAGAATTAGTTATAGGAAAAGGTTATATCTAGAAAAATCTTATCTAATAAAAATAGCGAATTAAATAGAGGTGATGGTTATGAATGTTGTTTTCTTGAATAAGAAGTAGAAGAGTTTTGTTTATGTTCATCAATATATTATTATAACAACATTTTTAGTTGATTATATAACTTGGATACAGATGTGAAAAAAAATTGTAAACAAGGAAAAGAGACATACAAATTAAAACTATGTAAATCAAAAAAACGAAACCAATAAAAGAGGTAAAATGTGAAACATACAAGTATAATAAGTATAATAAGATGTTTTTTTAAAAGGAAGTAACAGGTATGTTGCCATTTTTGTTTTTACCTTGTCAATTGGAAATTTATTTTGACTTTTAACATGAATATTATATTATATATTTTAATGATCAAAATAATATTATCAATATAAAATGGAATTCCAATTCAATCATTACACCTAGTGCCATTACTATATATTTTTATTTTTCATTTAGACCACGTGTTCCATCCAGAAACACACGCAAACTGAACATCACATTCACAAGTATGATTGGTGGATCATGAATGTCTCGAATTACGTGTCAACTTTGTATTGGATTTGATTTTTCACCTATTTCTTTTTTTCTTTTTCCCATTTGAATTACTTAACATCATCTTTACACACTAACATTTTATTTAGAAATCAATTATAAAGGAAAAGTTTATTTACTTTCACAAATTCTTTACAAACTTAAATTTAAGGAAGTAAAATCTCATTTGAACATGCATTAGTGTTTGATAAAATTCAATAATGTTAAATTCATATTAACAATATTCTGTTACAGGAGATGGACACAAACAGGTAAATTTGGAAAAAGCTATACAAATAATGGTATGTCCTGTTACAATTGTTGTCTTTTCTGAAATCTTCACATCCATCATTGCTGCTTTGCTATCAGCATTGCACGTGTGTTGAAAGTTTGAAGCAAAGAGCACTCTGATCACGACTCAGAGGACAGGGCCAAACATCATGATGACCCCATGTTCATATTTCCTCAGCCGAAAGTTTCATGTCCCAAAATCATTGCAACTTGTAATTTGACCATTTCAAGAGCCAACAATGTGAGAAGATAAAAGAGCTCCCACATGCCATTATGTCACAAAAAAGACCAGAAGGGTAAAACTTTCATCCAAGCCACATCACACCTCCTAACATTTCTTTTGTCTCATCCAATGTGCAAGTTTTAAGCAAATAGGTCCTGTTTGGATAGATTCTTTCTAAATACTTAGAAAAGTAAAATAATTAAGTTTCTTTCATAAGTTGAAGTTAACTTTTACATAAACTGATATAGAAGTTACTTCAAATCAACTGAAACTTTCTTTTTTTCTTTTTCTTTAAAAGTATTTATGAAAGAATTATCCAATCATGACCTTAAAATCTGTCAAAAGCTTGACACTTCTTGTCTAGTAAAGAAGTGGCCAGAAGGGGAACCATTAGGCAAGAGGGCTAATCTCACAACACTAGCAGCACCATTTTCAACAGATAAGATGCCAGTATTTTTGTTGATGTCTGTTTTAACAAAACCAGGACAAACACAATTGATGCACAATTTGTGGTGTCTATAGGCCAGAAGCCTTGTGTATGAATTCATGGCTGCTTTTGAGACCATATATGCAGACAGGTAGGTTGGCCACCCTTTTGTTTCTAGTGAACCTTCTTTTAAGTCTTTCATGTACTCCTTCAGCACCTCATCTATTAGCTCTTCTGTGAGATTTTCAGTGTCATCAAGCACCCTCCTTGCCCATCCATTTGATATGTACTGAAATACACCATATATAGCACTTTTGTTTAATGTTGTTGAGGTATTATAACATCAGATTTCAAATTAGTATGTGTAAAAATCTCATTTAACATAATTCAAAATTATGTTATTTTTGTACCTTTAAAAGTCCTGCTTCAGAGGAAACATTAACAATCATTGGTAAATTGGATAACTGAAGAAGGGGAAGAAATGCCTCAGTTGTTTCCTTAGCACCATAGTAGTTTGTTCTTAGGCATTTTTTAGCCATCTCACAAGTTTGAGGTAGCTCCTTCCAGTTAATTTTTGATGGCACCTGCATTAGAGTAAAAGAAGCCAAATGAGTTTTAGAAGCTTTTATATAGAAAGCAATACCCTCACAGTGTTAAGAAAACTGCTCACTGACCATGCCATCTGTATTGAAGCCATTGATTCCTGCATTGTTCACCTGCACATGAGTTTGGAAATTGTTTAGTGATCCTTCCTCTAAAGAAAAAATATACAGGTTATTCCTATGGTGAAGTCATTCAGATTTTTCAACATCACCAATATAAGTCATGGAAGGTTTTTTATACTAAGTCTAATAAAACTCTGAATCAGGTTGGTGTCAGCCAGATCAGGCTGTTTTCACCAATACAAACTCATTGATTTTGCAGATCAATCAAAATATGTTGTAAATTGGGAGCACCATTCTTATTATAAATATGTAGTTCAGTCATAGGAAGACTAATTAGGGAAAAAGATGGAGAATTGGACCATTAAGAAGATACATAAGAACAGTTAAAGGAAAAACCTCGGATAAACACTGTTCATCTCTAGTGTTCTGTATCAGAATCACCAGACAAAATGGTGTTTGTGAATCATTTTATTCAATTGAACCAACCAAGTGGGGGCACAATGCAAGATTCCATGCATTATCATATATATTAAAAGTTTATCAAACTCCCTTTACAGGAGAAAGTAGTAAAAAAGTAAAAGCATAGCTAAGAATATTAAGCATAAGATCAAAATCTTACCAATATATCAAGTCTCCCAAACTGGTTCTTCACAAACTCAACCAAAGATGCAATACTAGCAGGGTCAGTGACATCAAGCTGGTGAAACACCACAAGGCCAGAAAAGCCAAATTCTTTTTTCAATTCCTCAACTGCTTGATAACCCCTCTTCACATCCCTGGCTGTGAGCACCACCTTGATTCCATTTGAGGCCAGCCCTTTCACAGTCTCCAATCCTATCCCTTTGTTTGCACCTGTCACAACAGCATATCTGAAAAAAAAAAAAAACACAAACACCAAGAAATCCTTAAAATGTTAATTGCCAAATTGAAACTACATACACTAGAAGGAAAAGGGTATGTAACTAGCATGTTGGACCCTTGAATTCATAAAGAGAGAAAGTAGTACCTTTCTTTTGCATCTGCCATACCCATGGTTGTTGTTGAATCTGGATGAATTGGATGGAGAAAGAGGAGGATAATATTTAAAGTGGAAGATTGCTATAAAATAATGTAAGCTCAATTTTCTAAATATGAAATAAAAAAGTTTCGGCCGTATTATATAGTCATGTGGGTTGGAACATATTTTAGTATCTGTGTTAAATATTACTTTGACCTTTTGTCAGTGATGTGATATTGTCTATATCATAAATTGTTATCCATCTCTTCTGGAAGTTTGCCAAAAAAGTAAAAAAATTAATGCTTATTTTATCTCTTCTGGGTTCTTTTAAAGCACCATACTTCATACCACAATTTGCTCATCTAGAAAAAGTTGAAAAAATTGAGTATAATGACAGAAGAAGAAGAAGAAGTGATGGAGACAATGGACACAGATCAAATCTGCAAAATCGCTTGAGCTGTTTACCTAACAAAACAGTAATTGCACACCACAAACGACTTTTATTCTTGATTGACTTTGAGTCCTCTGTTAATTATTATTTACTCTGTGTTTGTCAGTAACAGAAAAACGGCAGAGAGAAAGAAGAACTACAAAAAGGTAAGATTTTGAAATTAAAATAGCATTTAGAGTTTACTTGACCTGAATTCAGAATATGTTAAAAGGGAAAAAGAAGTTAACTTTGATTAAAAAAAAGCTTAATTAAATTTAATTCTCTTTTATATTTAGATATTTAAAAAAAACTATAACTCTTATAAGTTTTTTTCTTTCATTTAATTAGATCTCGTGTTTTTTCAAACTTAAATATTGTCAAGCAACATGGAAGAGAGATCACATTTAATATTAATAGAATCACATTGAATTACATGTATTCATTAGATTACTCGAGCAATCAGGTTCATTGTTTATCAGAATTTAGTGATTTAAGCAAGAAATTTATGAAAATAATTTTTCCTTTAAGAATTGATCACTCCCTAAAGAATAATCACTCAAGATAAATCAGTTATAATAATTAATTTCCACTCAGATGAAAACTTCAAGTGATAGTAATTGAACACTTAAGCGACTGTATTCAGATCTATACTAATTTTCTTTAGGCTTTGAAAGAATGATGCCTATGTCACATTAGTAAGTTAAGTGGTTCTCTTGTAGTGAAGTTACGTTTCTTATGATTAAATGATGGATATATTTGAGATGTAAATTATGTAACTTAGGTTGAAAATGGAGTATTATATGAAATGCTATTATAATTATAATGTTGAGTATTGAAACTTGTCACTAACAAGAGATATCATAATTTCAACATAGACTAAATCAAATAAATTATAAAATTAGGTGGTAAGACACTAAAAAAGTTTTTTAAATTATATTTTAGTTGTGTATTAGTTTCTTGTTGGTATCTTATTCAACATCAATATTCTAGAAGGTATTTTAGTACCTTAGACATTTGTGGATGTTAAAAATATGTATATAATTCCTACATATTTGAAAAGACTAAAACATAAACTTGATGTCCTGTCTTTTTATGAATATTGAAAATACAGATATAATTTTCCCTTTGCTAATTGATTGTTATAAATTTAACCAACACGAGAATATATGAAATTTAATTACATATGATAATTTAGAATCAACTTTAAAGGTTCGAAAATGTTTTATTGTTTCTATTTTGGAAATCTTTGAACATGTATATAATTTATAATTTATTGTAAATACCCTGTGGTTTGAATAATTGTATAATATAGGATATGGAATGTTGCACCATATAGAAATAATATTCACTATTATATTTTACAAATCAAATATGAAGGGTTGTTTAATTTATTTTGTATGTTTCGAGAACCAAACATTTCATTGAACAGGTCAAACAGACCAGTTTAAGATTTGCAGGTGAAACAGTGGTTAAATTATTGAATTGGTCTTAATAAAGTAATATTAATAATTAAAATACATATAAAATAATATTATAAAAAATATAATATCATATTTTAATAATATTAAAAACTAAAAATATCACATTTCATACATTTTTTCACATTCAAAATACACTTAAAAAAACAAATATTTCATAATATTTAAGTTTAAGATTTTAACAATACATAATAATATTATTTAAAAATAAAATGTTTCTTAGAAAAAAGATAAGCATTTTACTTTTTTACTTTTATGAAAAATTAAAATATGTCAATAATAGTTAAAAAATATTTTTCGTTAAACTGCTGTATATTGATATTTGTCCCATTTTTACCAATTTTTTTGACTTTTAATTAGTTAAAAAAAAAAATAGACTGGTTATCTCGAGGTCTGTTGTACAGTTTAAATAGATGAAACACTATACTTTTTTACAGATTTTTCGATTAAATTTGTTGGTTGTTATAATATAGATCTTTTTATCTTATTTTTATTTTAAATAAGAAACTTTTTTTAACATTTGATCTCATTAATTCCTAATTGCGCACCTGATTTAATTTTGTTCTATTTTCTTAAGTACGAAGTTATGCATTCTTAATAGTGACATCAATAATAATTACGAATTAGATTAGCATACTTTATTATGATAGGAAAGTACTTTTTAAAGTTTATTTATGAGCTGTTATATTGGACCTTTATAACTAAAGAAAAAATAGATTATATTGTATTTGTTATCAATTTTTCTCTGTTTCAAATTCGATTTGCTTTTGAAGTATTAGTTCATTGTAAATCCTAACCTAAATCTTTGTTTGATGAGTTTTTTTTATGGTTTATCTTGGTTTTCTTATTTCGTTATTCAATTTTAAGTCCTTCACATCAATCTATTATCTTAGATAAATATTTGTACTTTAACTTTATTTTTTTTAATTGTAATTCGAATACTAAGTTTTAGTAAAATTTATATTGCACGAGATTATAAATAAAGATTTCACCCACTATTAATTTCGTTGTTATTAATTATAAAATCGTTAGATAGACTGAAATTGATTATCAATGAAAATAATAAGAATTCGATTAGAATGTTTTATTATAATGATAAGATAATTTTTATTTGTTATCTTGTGTCTTATATAATGCATTTGCCCATTTAGCATGTGCTTAGTTTACAATGATTAGTATGAGATATTATTTATATTACTTTTCTAGATACGTAGCTTACATTCGAAAGAATAAAATAGTATGCCATAATCATTTATGATAATATATTCATATCATCACAACTAATTTTAATTCATTATATTATATTTGTACCCTAAAAAATAAACTCTAATTATTATTATTACCAACTTGTTTTTATTATTATTCTCATCATCATTAAATTACTAATTTAACTTTTCATACTTTGAACTAGGGTAGTATTGACAGGGTCTTCCCTCAAAACATTGATTTTAAACTTACTTGAAAATAAATCATTGTTTTGAAATGAAAAGTTATCATATATTATGCAATAAAGTTACCCTAATTTTAGTGATTTTCAAAACTTTTTCCCCACCAACATGCATCCAATTATACCTAAATGTATATGCACCAAAATCAACTTAAAAGGTAGTTTTTTTCTAACTACTCTGCAGCAGGTCAAAGAAAAACACAATTACAACTTTGGGATTATGGCACAATTGAAAGGTTCAAATATTTTAAAATACTAAATCCCTATTCAATTAATGGCTAAAATCCTATTTACGACATAATAATCTTAATAAATTTGTTATAAAAGTAGTCAAACATAAAAAAAATAAAAAAATAAAAAAACTTCATTATCAGTGGCACACTAGTGCTTAATTACGGTGCAAAACTTTCAAGGTTGTTCCAACTAATTAAATGTGCATGCAATTTCACAACCCATTTGTGGAAATTAGTCAAAAAGAGAGAATGATAATTGTCTTGTCTTCTTTTCAAAATTTTACCTTTTGATTTAATAATAAAGTGTGGTTGATTTAATGTTTCAAATAACTATTTATACTTTCAATGCTTTTTTCATTTACTTTTAATTTTTTAAAATTAAAATCCTGAATCAAAATTTTGAATTACTATACATATTTTTATTATAAAAAGATTTTTAATGTATGCATTTATATTTTATCCAATCAAATGATATCTTATAAACGTTTATAATTTTTTTTAAATTTTTTCCTGCATTCTAATTAGTCGTTCCATTTAAGTTTGATTTAAATATCTCAAATTTAATATAGAGGTGGGCACAAGGAATTTGAACAGTATAAAAGATTAATGAATGGTTATTGTCGTTGTGAAATTTTATACTATAATTATGTTAAAAATATTTATTCATAGAGTTTTAAAATAATTATCTTAAAAATTAGAAAAAGTATTATATTATATGTAACATTTTCTGTAACTATGATTTACTGAAAATATAGTTAATAATGCATTTGTTCCATATAATAGTTTTTCAAAGATATTTTTGGCTAAACTAAAAAAAATATTTATTATTTTATTTTTAATGTAATTTTGAATAAGTTATATATTATGATTATTTCAATTTTCTCTCTATTTATTGAAAAGAATTATGTTATCTTAAATTTTAAACATAATAGATAAAAATGAACAATTTTATTGAAAAAACGAAATCCATAAAAGAATAAAAGTTAGTAAAATTTCTCATTTTATCGATTTTTTATTTATGTAAGTTTGAGACATGATTAAACAACTAAAAGTTAACACTAATTAACTAATGGTGTTGGATTTGTGTTGAATATGCATGCTACTATAAAATTATTAATATTAATTTCTTAGTATCGGCTTTCAAAGACCGACTTTAGCTAGTCCAAGTTAACTTAACGTTAACTTTTAAATTGATCTTTTAATTTAAGCAATTTAATATCGATTTTTTTAATTTTAAAATTTATTTAATCTAGTTTTGATTTAGTCAATATTGAATAAAATTTATTTTTAATATTAATTTAAATTACATCAATTTAATAGATACTAATGATAGTAATTTAAAAAGGATTATAAAATACTTTCATCTTTAACATAATAAAAAATAAAAAAGATATAGTGGATGAAAGAAATGAGTATTTATAAAAAAAAAAAAAATGTGAATGAAGTTGATGAGTATCAATAAAAAAGATAAGAAGAAAAATATAGATGAAAGACATATATGTGGATAAACGTTAAAAAAAATTATAGATATGAAGTAAAGAAATGAGTTTAAGAATATCTATATAGAAATTAAGAGAAAAAAATTATAATTGGAGAAATTTATTAATCTTTAAATATTTTAATATGAGTATTTAGATTAAAATTAATATATGATTTTCATTTATTATCATAAAAGCTCACAAATTCATATAATATAAATTCAGGTTAACTAAGTCTACACTAACTTAACATAAATATAAATATTAAAAATAAATAAAATTTATAAATAAATTTATACTAATTTTTTTATTTTTAATATTTATTTTAGTTAAAGTGGTTTAATCGATATTAAAATGAACAATTTCACTTATTAAAAAAGTTAAAAAGTAATTGAAGTTAACCTTATTATAAAAGTCACTAGCTGAGTAGCGTGGCTGACGTTAATTTGATACTAACATAAATTTTCATTTATTAAAAAATTAAAAATAATCTTACATCTTTTAATCTATTTTTAAAATATTTTTTACATTGTTGTTGACTTAATTCATATTAATTTGAAATTAATATAAATAAATTTATTTATTAAAAGTATTAAAAAAAATAGTTAACATCACAGGATAATTAGGTATCAATATTAATGATATTACTAGAAATATTTATTTATTTGAAAAATTAAAAACTATTTTACGTCTTTTGACTTTTTCTTTTAAAAATAATCTTTAAGTCACGTATATCTCTAATAGTATCGCTATTCAACCTATACTAATATTTAAAAATAAATTTAATATATTTTTACTGTGATTTTAGAATGAATGATGATATTTTGATATTATTATTTATCTTTAACATCATTTAATATTAATATATATTATTATTTTATTTATATATAATATTTTATTAATAAATATGAATAATGATGGTATTTTAAAATATTGAATTCAATATTTGTCCTATAATAAGTTGCTTGTTGATATTATTTGTTATATATAAAATTTGGTTGTAAAAGAAGAAGATAATGATCACTTCTAGAATCCGCCAATTAGATAGTACCAAATTAGGGTTTAACGTGGCAACCAAAAACTTGTGTTGTGCCAAACGCCCTTTCTTTCTCGTAAAACTTGTGTTGAGCCAAACGCACTTTCTTTCTCGTTGACTTCTAAGAGCGCATGGAAAACTAGTGGACCCGCATACAGCAAAGCACTACCTTCCAGAAATCAACACCGTCACCGCTCTCCGATTCCAATCCAAACAAATCCTTTAATTTCAATAAATTAATTAATTGGTTTCCCATTTCTTCTTCTTTTCTATTTTTTTTTTTCTGTTCTTCTAGATCTCCAAAACAAAATCCTAATTTTGACTTTTAGGTGCTTTTGAAATTTCGGATAAATCACAATGCAAATCAGAGGGGTATTTGCTAAATTTCAAGTGTTAGTTGTAACTAAAAAAATGTTTACAATGACATAATTTTGTTAAAAGTTCCAGAAAATACATATTTACAATTTAGACACTATATTTTTAATAAATATAATACGTTCTAGATTTTCAATTTTCATTTGAATGTAATTTAATTCAAGGAATGGTTGATATGAAAAAGAGCGTTTTAAATTAAAAATATAGCCAAATTTTCACTTTATTTTTCTATACGGAATATTTTTTACTTCTTTATATTTTATTTTTCTTCTCTTACTGATTATTCTTTAACAAATTCCTCGTTTATTTTCCCCTTTAATAATATATTAATAACAAAAACTCTACTTACCTAAACACACGTCGTTTTACAAAAAAAAAAAAAAAAA
>Ga0209700_108641_pt1 | contig 12817 bp, 5 predicted proteins | sample SiratroredBW_FD_187528 | JGI IMG/M metagenome (GOLD analysis project Ga0209700, IMG submission 187528) | Root nodule microbial communities of legume samples collected from California, USA - Siratro red BW (SPAdes) (version 2) | ecosystem: Host-associated > Plants > Roots > Nodule | place: USA... | reverse complement strand
CATAACACATCAATTTCATCATACTGAAGCATATAGAGACATATGTAACCATGGTACCTTGGTTTCCTTTCAACCCCCAGTACACTGGTTTCATTTCAACCAAAATGATTACATACAAGTCTATAAATCAGTCATCAACATAACACATCAATTCCAACAAACAACAACCAAAATGTTCTCACATGTTTCTTTCTAACATCATTACTTAAAACAGTTCAATTAATTATATCAAATCACAATAAATAACCAAATTCAATCGGTGTTCAAGGACCAGTCAAACCTGCAAGAAAGACTTGAACACTGATAATCATATATCTGAGTCTTTTATTCTAGGGTTCTATTTGAAGTAAATAACTAAAATAAGTTACTAGATTCCCTTATCTAGTGACAATTTCTCCTAAACAATTCCTCCAAACTAGCTAGTGGCACTAACCCAATCTTTAGGGATCTAGAACAAAACCAAATTTTAGTATAATATTAATTAAGTTGAGAGAAATACTTTTCTCAACTGTCCCTACTAAGATTGATGACAAAAATCTAAGGAAAAACAGAGATTAAGGGATTTTTAGAGCAAATATGGACTTACTCTGTTTGAAATTCTGATCGGTTAGAAATGATTCTTAACTCCTCAAGTACTGCAAGGTATGATCAGATTCTAAAACAGATGACGTATGGAGAGAGAAAAGTTAAAGAAAAAGAAGAGATTTTAAGAACGAAAAAGAGAGGCATGTAGGTGAGAGAAAAAAAAATATGCTTATGGAGGTGCAGGGGGTTACAGTCTCTAGTACCAATTAATTTTAATACATTTTATTTTATTTTATTTTTCGATAAATTATTGGTATTCAGTGAAAGTTAGAATAAAGATTGTGAATTAATTTAAAACAATTTTGGCGGTACACTAATTAATTATGCACCAAGTGTTATAATACATTTCATTGATATATTCACTTTTCTTTATCGATAATTGAATTTCAAAATAAAATAAAAAATTATACGAATATGATTTTTTATCAATAAATAATGAATTGAATTAAATTAAGCGTAACATTATGTTCCAATCTTTATATCAAAAATATTTAGACCACAGCCTTTTAGCTGCACCGATACCCATCCTACTTTATAAACAAAATACTTGTTATCAAAGTATAACTTTATAAAATACCCTATTAATGTGATTAACCAAATAGTGAATGCTGGTTTTGTTGGTCATATTATACTTAAAAGCAAAAAACATAGGTAATTATTGTTGAAGTGATCAATTTAAAATATTTAATAAGATGTATTAGTTTTTTCGCACCATGAATTTTCCACATGATAAAATACCCCCTTTTTAAATTATTTCTACGCGATTAAAAACAATGTCTCATAAAATAACTACCTTAGAATTTCTCGCAGTAAGATGAATATAACATATTTCAAAATAATTGCCATTAGGATTTTACATGATTTTTTAAAAAAAATGTCTTCGTATATTTAAATTTAAACAATGGATTTCGTTTACCTATCGGAGTTATTTAATTTTTTTTTACTCAACGAATGTGCCGTTACATAAATGAAAAAAAAAATACATCCTTTGTTTTTTAAGATACAAAATAATTCATAGAAAAAAATTAAAAAAATGAAAGTGATTTTAAGATTTAAAATATTAGATTTGTGTAACTTACTCTAAATAAAAACGAGATTAAATAGTTCCATCTTAATTTATCAATATAATTTAATCAATTGTGTTATTCTCAATTTCAACATCAAGTATAATTACTATCATGTTTAATACATTTACAATTGTTCATATAATTTATTTGTAAAATTTAAAATTATTATACATAAAAAAATTTAAGTATGTTTTTAATCTTGAGTACTTTATTTTTGTTTTCCAATTAAAAAGAATGTAGATTTTATTTCTCTCAATTTTGTAGTAAAATTTCTTATAGTTCCTAAAATTAGAGAAAATTATTGATATTATTAACCTAACACATAGTAATATTGTTAAGCTATCCCTCATGATTTACCTTATGAAAGGGGTTTTTGAATTATTTTGATGAATTTACTAAATGATGAAATTCTAATAATGAGTACTAACTGTGTTGCGTCCATGTAAGTGACAAAAGTTCTTCATTTCGGCTGAACATTTATTGCATGCGTAAAATATCTTTATTAAAAGGTTTTTATATTAAGTTTTAATTTATTTATTTTTATATTTTATCATGTGATATCACTTATAATTTTTTTACAACTTTTATTTCATTACATAAGATTCATAAAACTCACACTCTAATTAATGTTTTATTTAACTATTAACAGAAAAATATGTTTTCAAAGTATAAATATATTATTTTATTTTTTAATAAAATCTTCAATTTTATATTATATGAACATATATATATATATATATATATATTTCAATGAGTATCTTATAAAATCAAAGTCTTATGATTCTGATAATCATCCTTAGAGTAGAAATGTTCTAATTATTAGAAGACAAAGTTTAACGATAAGTTCTTGATCGCATCGATAATAACAACAATTTCATACATTTTTAAAAATCCATGCCACTGGTTTAGTCTCATGTGTAATATGTTAAGTACCCCATTATTTATGACATAACAATATCAATAATATTGTTCTTATCATAGACTATAAAATGTATTTCTTAAAGTTGAAGGACTAAAAGTTGATTTTTTTTTTTAATTTGAAGATATAACAAGTGTTCTAAATTTGAAAGACTAAACATATATTTAATTCTACATTAAAATACGTGCCTTACTCTCTCTCCCTCTCTATCTTATTACACATTCTTTGTTGTATTTTTTTATAATTGCTTTTTTCTTTTGATTTCTATTAGGTATACCACTTTTGATTTTTAAAAAATCATAATATTATGTAAAAATATTTATTGCTTAAAACAGAAAAAATATTTAATTTTTCAAAACAGTAGTGTATGACTTAAATGTGATTAACTTTTAATTGAAGTGCAGGGAACTATTTCTAGATTTTTGAAGTAATTTTTATTTTTTTTTTCAATCAAAGTACATAAATTAGGAAACAACAAAGTATAAAATAATGACCTGTTTTTTTTTTTCAAGATGTTTTCCCTCACATCCTTAATTTTCTCGTTTTTCTTATTATACGTATCGTTGAGTTTTCGTAATTGTATGTGAGACTTGAGTCGAATAAATTAGTATATGTTATTTTAGGTTTATAATAATATTTTTGGTTTGTTAATTAGGTCTTCTAAAAGCATATTAACACTTTCTTAGTTTTTTAAGTCTTTGAAACTATTTCTTGAAGATCACCTATTAGAGGCTAAGTAGATTTATTATTTTAAAAGTATTAATAATATTGAGAATGTAATCTTAAAGAGCTTAAAACCTATGATGGACCCATGTTAGATTTATTTGTTGTTGAATTATTATTGAGTTTTGATGATGAAATGAAAAGTTATTAGTTTAGAATGTTGATGATGAGATTAAATTGTATACAAGTATATATAAATGATGATTATATTTTATTTACATATTACCTTGATTTAGTAAGAGCCATTAAATTAAATTAAATTTTGATGATATAATTTGATCTTCAAAATATTTGAGATTAGTATTTTGAATGTTACATTGTTTGCCAAACGAGTAGTTTAAATCTTAATTGAATTAAAACAAGTTTAGTTTGAATAATATATAGACAAGAAATGATTTTAGATTGAAAACACTTTCTTGATTTAATTAAAATGAAAAACTTGAGTCATAAAGTTTGTTAATTTTCTTTTAAGAAATTATTTATCGCGAACCATATGCTGATAATTTAGGTTGTCAAAGGATGAAAAGATATATGATAAGTAAATATACTAGTAAATTTGATGCTGATACTCAATGTAATATTTTATTTTAGAAGTTGTTTGTATATCTATGAATAATGTTGAATTGGTGAGATGAATTAAATAAATGTTATTGATTGAATTTTTGAAATAATTAATTATTTTTTGATATTAGTTATGTTATTTTTGTTATTTTTTATTAGGTTGTGATCTTATTTTCATGCTATTAAAAATAGTTATACAATATATTTGGAGGAACATGAAAAAAATTGAATTGTCTAAGAATCTATATAATATAATATATTTGAAGGATTACATAAATTATATGGATTAGACATTTATAGATTTTATATTTTTTAATGATTGGTTTGAGGATGTTTAGCCAATTAATTGTATTTGGCTAAGTATGAGCATCTTTTATAGTTTAGGGGAGGTTAGTTTCTTCTCTTTAGTTCTACATCCATTTGTAATGTCATGTATATTTTGACTAGGCAAATGTATTCGGGTTCGATCCCAAGTATTCTGATATAGTATACTTTTTTGTCTGATAAAAAAAGTAAAGGTTACACATTTATCGTTAGTTAAAAATAACTATTATGTTTTATTACATGTTGTCTTGTATTTAATATTTTCATTATTAATTATTAGCTATAATTATAATTTACTTTTTAATTATTAAATTAATAAATGATACAAAACATGTGAATAATAATTAAAAAATTGTGCTTTTAATTTTTTTAATATTACCTCAAGTTTTTAATTAACAGTTATACTCGCAAATTATAATTTCTAATTAAAAAATAATTAAAACGTTGAAAAAAAAATCTGAAAATATCATACTTGTAAGTAGTATAATAAATAAAGTAAAAATAATAAAAGGTGTATGATAAAAAAAATATTTAATATATATCCTGTACATAAGGTTTATTTTATATTTTGACGAGAATGTACAAGGTTTATTGCACAAAATGATATGGAGGACAACATTATATACGATCGTGAATAATCCTGCATGTGAGGTGATGTTCAGTTCACATGACCATGACAGAATACATGAAGTTTGACCTGTAACAGTATGGTCACGTAGCAGATTGAGACAGACAAAACCACAGTGGGTTTGCATGGGATTTAAGATTTTTGCTATTTATGATGCGCACACATCTACCTGAGAATATTTTCTTTACAAGGAAAGGTGAAAACTTATATTCAAAAGCAAGTATTTGCAGTTATTTTCATGTTACGAGGATGACTTGAAGTTTAATGGTTACTGGTTAGAGCTTGTAGAAAAGAGCGAAAAAGAAATGAGGGAGAGAAGTGGTGGAGATTTTTCTTAGATCCAAAAAGGTTGCAACTTTTCAGATATGCTGTTCAGATCACTAGTACCTTCACTTATCTCATCATCTCTGATTTAATTCTCAGATAACGAAAATTTGCCAAGTTTGGAAATAACAGTACCTGCCTATATATATAAACTTTCAACAAGATAATTTACTTGGAGGTACATCAATACAACTATATAAATAAAACATCATTAAGAATAATTATAACATTGCATTTAAATTATATATATAGCTTATAGAAATTATCTACTTGACACATGCATGGATCATATCCAATATTAGGCTTAGTAGTTACTACTTTGGTGCTCATCATTGGAGCCATATAGTGAATGGTTATTCTTGCAATCAAGGTTGCATGAGCACTCCTCTTTAAGATAAAGATCGATATGGTTTGAGCATTTTGGTGAGTGAACCACTGAGATGGAGGGACATGACCTCATTGGTGGACCCCACAAGCGTCCCTCCGATGAACACTGCTGGAACAGGTGCTGGACAACCCAACCTAGTTATAGCTTTCTCCATTTCCTTGCCTTCAGGGTCTTTGTCAATTTCATGAACCACAGGTATGACTCCAAGTTCTTGGAACAGAATGTTGACTGCATAGCAGAGGCAACAAGAGCTCTTGGTGAAAACCACCACACCCTTTTCTGTGGCCAACCTCACAACCTTTTCCATCTTGATGACTTTGCCAGAGACAAAAAGCACAACAGGAGAAAAGAAACGCAAAAAATTTTGAGACTATAGAGGGAGACGATGCCTTTAGATTACCTTAGACTTATGAGAAGTCGAAAAGCATGAGATCATGAAATGAATTGGGTTGATTGAAATGAGGTGGTGTGGTAGAGTATTTATAGGAAGAAATATAGCTTAAGTTGTGGTTTGTTTGAACAAAGCACTTTGAAAAGAAAGATCTTTTTAGATGCCCAACTACATATGTAAAAGCGACTGTGGAGGAACTTTAGACTGAACAAGTTGGAAGACATGATTTACATGCATATGCCTCCTCAATTAGTAGACAGGCTATGACACCATAACCATATAATGTGAAGACTTTCTCAGGTGCATATAATATCTTCCTGCGATTAAGGGAAATTCCTTCTGTCAGCCGTGTACCACCATCAACCATTAGTGGCCTTTTCTGACTATATGGTGTAATATTCTGTTCTGAATATGCCTATAGATTTGTAAATCTTTCTCAATGTTTTCTCTAATTAACCCTTCACCCCATCTTATTCATTCCTACACAATTCAACATTTTTCTCACTCATAAATCATTATTAGCAATCATACACATTTAAATTTTTCACAACAATAATTGTTTGAGATCTCACATGAAAAACTACGTCTACATCACTGAGAATAATTGTTGATACTTACTATAGCGGCTAAATTCATGGGTACATGTTATACTACAAGAATAAATTAAATTAAATTTTAAAAGAATAGCATCACAAAAAATATGATGTTATTAAAGTTGGCTAAGATAATGTAAAAGGTTAATTTAAAAAAAAAACATAAAATTGCTTTTAAATTTAATTTTATATTATATAAAGTCTAAGTTAAATGGATACCCAGTCAATTTAGTCGACTTTAAATTCACACTAACTTTTTAATATATGAAAATACTTATATTACTGATATATTAATTAACGTTTACTTAAATGTTAGACATTGATAAAGTTACTAACTTTTTAATATATGAAAATACTTATGTTATTAACATCGACTTAAATGTTAGACATTAATAGAGTTGACTTAATAAACTTTTTAGCTTATGTTAATTCTTTTCTTAATTAATAAAGATGTTTATTTTAATGTTAGATTGGTGTTGACTACACTCATATTAATTTTATTTATTTTTAATATTTATATTTATTTAAATTAGTATCGGTTAAAGTAATACTAATTTTATTTATTTTATTATTTATTTATGTTAGCATCTACTACATTAATACTAATAAAATATATTTTTAATAGTTATATTTTTACTTTATAAGTTAGGAATTCTCTATCGTCATGAGAATGAATAAGAACAGAGTAAATTATTTTTAATTTTTAAAGATAGTAAATCTTCCCTTTCACAATTTTATTTTTTTATTTTTCTATATAAATTTTCTCACACTCATCTCTTTCATCTACATTTATATTTTTCATCCATACTCATTTCCATTTTTCAAACTTATCTCCTTCCTCCACCATTAGAGAATTTTGATCTCACCCTTTTTTCTTCATAAAACTTTTTCAATTCAAAAGTTCTTTTTTTTTTTTTTTTTTTTTTTTTTTTTTTTCTTTTTTTTTTTTTTTTGTCTATTTTGATTGTTTGTATTTTATTTTTGTTGAAAATGGAAACGTTATACAAGACACATTTTCTTTTTAAATTACTATTATTAACGTTGATCACACCAATGCAAGTTAAATTAATATTAAAAATTACTTCATACTTTTTTCTCTTTTTTTCTTCTTGAACTACTCTCTTATCACAATCGCCATGTTGTTGTTCATTTCAAGAATGTATTTTTTTCACACCACCACCTCTATGTAGTCACACGCTCCATATTTATAAGAAGTTGCCATCACAACCTCTACCTCTTTGTCCAATCACACCACCACCACCTACAAGAAGGAGTTTTCATCACCATGATCCTCCTTTCACCACTTACCAATAATTATAATATTTATACATTTATTTTATTAATTAATGTATATTTTATATATTAGGTCAATATTAAATAGTTTGGTATGTTAGTTTATAAATTTATTTAGTTAAAAAGATACACTTGTTAGCCCTCATTTAAATTATTTTTCAACTACCTATTAAGCACATATAATAGAAGCAAGTTAAAAAGAAATGGTTACATACTACATCAATTCCTCCATACATATATGTATCTTTGTACATTGATTCAAGTATTCAATTATGTAAAAAGGTACATATATCATGAATTTCTTTATACAATCAATGTTATATGATGAAAATCAATCAACCACAAAATCTATGGCTAAGAAGATATAATGAGATAAAATTTCAAAGACTCTACATTTAAACAATTGATCACTAAGATTTTCATTTTTTTCTTTTTAGTCGTGTGTAAAATGCATACATTATTTTTCTTTGTATTTTTATAGAATTTTGTAGAGGTACACGTATACCTTATTTTTAACCTCAATTAGGCCTCAATTTAACGTTATTGTTAGAAAACTAATATTTTATGTTCTGTACACGAAAGATTAATTAACTGATTTAGAATATATCACAACAATTTCGTTTTAAAATTACCTAACACTTTTAGTAACAAAAATACATCATGCGAAATTTCATTCGAATATTATATATATATATATATATATATATATATATATATATATATATATATATATATATATATATATATTATTTAGAATACTTGTGAACTATTTATTTTGATTATGATACTTAAAATAAAAAGAAAATAATATATAAAGTGGACAAATGTTTGAAAATAGATTTTAAAATTTATCTATTTAAACAAATTTGAAAATTTCGATGCTAAGAGTGTGTTTTATCTAAAGAGATAATTCAAAGAAAAAAAGGTTTATGAAATAAAAATATAAAGTATAAAAGGATAGAAAAATAATAAAATGATTCTTTTAAATCAAATTTAAATTTTAAAATATAAATTATAAAACAAGAAAACAATCTAAAAGCATATAAAATACACGGGATAAATAAAAAGAAAATGGACTTATAATTAAATATCTAACATTATTCAAAGATAAATGTGATTGATTTTAGAAAGAAAAAGACTAAGATGATTTATTTCCTCATTTAAAAATAGAATAATTAGATATCATTTTTATATACCTATGTGTCTTCTTATAATCTATTTTGAATAAATTGTGAGTTCAATATAATAAGTATTTGACATATTTAATTTTTAGTATAATAAGAAAAACGCTACGATCTTAATATAATAAATTTAATTTTATTATTAATTCATTTTGAATTCTATTAATAGTTGAAGTAATTAAATATCTGTTTTATCTTTAATAATTATCACATATATTTATTAAATATCAAATTAACGTTAATAAACGTTGAATGAAGCACTAAAGATTTTAAATTAAATTTACAAAACAAAATGAAAATAGTAAAAAAACTCATTATACTTACCCAACTGATCGCCTATTTAACGATATATTTTTATCTTTTGTTATTTTTTAACTTGTTTTAAGAGTATAAAAGTCAATTGTTGGTTTTGACTGACAGACTAGTCTATTAATAAGGATTAAAATAAAATTTGAAAAAATATATTTTATTTTAAATTAGAGATTTATATGTTGAGTTTCTCATATGTGGTTTTTTATTTTATAAAAATATTAATAAATATCTTTTTGTTTGGGGACTAAAGATTGCAATTTAGTAATCTTATATCACATAATTTTTAATTATTTATTTTAACAAATCCTCATGGATTCACATGTATGTTTTTAATGATGATTAAGATGTTATTTATATAAAAAGATATCAAAATTGAAGGAAATAAAACAATTTATTAAATCAAAATGTGTGTTATTTATAAAAAAAATGCTATATATTTAAATATACTAACAAATTAAAAATAAAAATAAAAATAAAACTAATTATATGATATCTATAATATCTAATTATACTTTATTATAGTATATCCTCTCTCAATTTGTTGTTCAAATGATTGAATATAGAAATAAAAAGAGATTTTATATATATATATATATATATATATATATATATATATATATAAAAGTTATTTCATGTATAGTGTTAATATGATTAAGAATTAATAGTTACTTTTTAATAAACTCACGAATAAAGTGACAAACAATATCTATATATTTGAATCTTTCATAATGGGAAGATGATAAGTAAGGTGCATGACAAATTATTTGACATACTTCAAAGAAATAACAAAATCATTAACAAAAACAAAAAAGTCAATGTTGATCTGGTGATTTTTAACCATTGCCTTGATCGAAAAAATATTCATGTATACTTCCTCAAATAACTTACTGTTTAAGAATATATCGTTGACATCTAATCGTTGTAGGCTCTAATTTTTTGCATGAACTAATAAGACTCTTACATAAGTAAGTTTAGTCACTTGTGAGAAAGTTTCTAGAAATCAATCAAAGTGTTCTTGTGTAGTCTTTAACTACTAACAGAGTCTTGTATATGTCAACTGAACCATCAAAACTGCATTTTAATTTAAAATCCATTTGCATCCTATGTAATGTTTGTTTTTCGATAAAGCAATTAAAGACCAAGTTTCATTATCTTTTAAAATCTTAACCTCTTGAGACATGACATCTCTCCATTTAGAATAAAAAACTACTTAATGATAGAATTAAAACTTATAAATAGTAGAAATTTGATGAATAAAGATTTTATACTATGAATTGAATTTATTTAGAAAATAAAAATTCTGAATGAAAAATATTCCGACAAAACAAATCTCTCAATATTATACATTGGTATTTCAAATACATTATCTTCATTTCTAATAATAACCTTTTATATTATATTTCGTAACTATAAAATGTATATAATTAAATTTAGAATTTGATAACTTTTATTTTTATACATAATTATTAGATAATTTTATTATAATAATATAAATATGAATAAAATAATTTTCATTAATATTATTATAAGATTGTTGTTAATTTATATATATATATATATATATATATATATATATAGATAGATGATGCGTAGGTGAAAAGATCATTACTCAAATTTTATGAAGTGACATGCAACGAATTTCTTTTCAGGAAGAGTTATTCAATTTTCCAACGACATAAAATATTTGGTAGCGACAAAATACCATTGCGAAAAAGTTTTGTTACTAGAACATTCTTTTCCATGTATAACAAAACAACCAAGGTTAGATATGATTCTGTTTGAAAGTTGTGTAGATGGAAACTGAAATGCACTGTTGGGTACTGCAACTGCTACTGATTTGGAATTTCAGAGCAATTGGAAGCAACTGTTCAGCTGATTTGATTTGGAGGATATGATGCCCTTAAACACTCATGAGGTTATTGTATGGAATTTAGGTGCAGGAAATTGCAAAAGCTTTCTGTCATAGAAATTTTTTTGTGGTCAGTATATGAAAGATTTGCAGTGGAGTTGGAAGAGTTCAAAGTTGGGGAGTAGTTTATCATAATAAAGTTGAGTAATAATATTTGTATAATTCTGTTTCATATGGTTTTTGGTGATGGTTAATATGTTTTATATATAAATATATTATATAACTGTCTTTTTTTTTCTCTTGTCTGATAAAAAAATGTTTTTATAATTTTTTTTCTTGAAACATTGAGTATTAGCTATTTGGACTTTTGCTCTAAAGTTTTCATTCTTTTTGTTTTTAGTAACAAATCTAATCATTTCTATTCCAATGTGATGAATACAGTCAGGGAATAAAGCTTGTATTCCTGATACTATTTTTTTACTCATTCTTCCTAATTAATTTTTTTCTGTCAAATATGTCCAGTCATTGACAGGGCCGTGGGCCTAGAATGGAGGGATGACGGTAAAGCCCAAAGGGCGCCAGAAAAAAAAACACTTATTACACAATATATTTTATAAATAAAATGTAATTAATTTCTTGTTTAATTTTTTATTATATTAAAATATCACATGTGGTAAGACAATATAATATTAATAAAAGTAAGAAAAATATGTAAACTTCATATCTTAAGTACATATATTTTGTTGATAGTAAACCATAGAGAAGAAATATAAAAATAAATTAAATTATAATTTTAAAAATCAATATGTTTAAGTAAAGTAATGACTACAAAAACTATAAAATTTATCACATATCACAACGAAAAATCATATAAATTTAAACAGAAGATGCAAAATTATATAGGAAAATGTTGCATTAAGATATAAATTTAGTTTTTAAAATTATTGATAGAAATTTTAACTATAAAAATATTTATTTAGACTATATGTTTATTTGATCATAGTGACAGATTTTGATTTATAATTTTTAAAAAGTCAAAATAATATATTTAAAATTTATATATATTATCGTTGTCACTAATCGGTGATAGATTTTAATCAATAATTTTAAGATAAGTAATTATTACGGTTATAAAAAAAACACAACAATTAAAATTTCATTTACATCCTAAAATGAATTTTCACATAATGAAATATTAAAAAAAAAAATAAGAATACGTAGATTAATTACATTGTAAGAACTTGAGAAAGAAGACAAAATATAATTATTCAAATTCTTATACCCAAAAAAACTTGCATGAGAAACAGTTTATGTATTAGAAACACTATATTATAAATTAATATTTCACTATAAAGTGGAGTAAGAGAGATTTTCTTTTTTCAAAAATGGAACATAACAGGTAAAAAAACAAGTAGAAATAACGAATATGCGTTTTATTTCCCTTTTTTTTTCTTGGAAGATGGAGAACAATAAAAGTCAGTAAAAACTACAAGTTTGTGTACAGTATTGAAAAAAAATGAATTTATGTTTTATTATTGAAAAAGGAATGAACTGAACAGGAAAGAAAATAAAATATTAAAAAAAAATCTTAATTTTGTATTCCTAATCATCTCATCAGTTTTAGTTTATATATATATATATATATATATATATATATATATATATATATATATTTTTAT
>Ga0209700_108640_pt1 | contig 12817 bp, 3 predicted proteins | sample SiratroredBW_FD_187528 | JGI IMG/M metagenome (GOLD analysis project Ga0209700, IMG submission 187528) | Root nodule microbial communities of legume samples collected from California, USA - Siratro red BW (SPAdes) (version 2) | ecosystem: Host-associated > Plants > Roots > Nodule | place: USA... | reverse complement strand
TATAGTTGGTTTAAATGTTGTTTCACTTTATCTGAAATCATAAGTGCGTTTAGATAAGACTTCAAACAATATAACCACCACATTCTTTAAGAATAAAAGGGAGGGGGCAGAGGAATTCAGTCAATGGTGTGAACATATATATATAATACCTGACATAATACTAAGCACCCTCTGACATTCTGTGTTATTGCTTATTACTACCATATACTGTCTTTCTCAGAGGGGAAAAATGTAATGTACTACATGCTTTTGCTAACAAACATTTCAATGTTTATAAAAATAAAAATTATACACATTCAATGTTTATAAAATTATTCATTTAGCTAGTGTTGAAAATGTTATGATCCCTTTTATACTATCATTATTTTCTAAATAAAACTTACATGTTGTCTACAGATACAAAAGAAAATTAGAGATTCGTAAAATAGCCATACTAACTATAATATATAGTATACAGCCATAAAATAATTGAATACCCCAAAACAAAACCAAAAGTATTCGTAACCCGATATTTAAGAATAAAAATATTTTGTTTCTAATTTTGTATCATAGAAATTAATTTTATTGTATTTTGTCTTTGATTTATAATTGTAGATTTATTTCGTTATATGTGTAATTATGGTTTGGATTGGAAAACACTTTATAAATAGTCATCTTGCTTATTCTAAAAACACTTTACACCGAATAATAAATTGAGAGTTTTTAGAACATTTGTGTCTTCAAAGAATTTCTTTTGATTATCTATTGCACTTATCTTGGGTTTTCATCTCAAATGAGTGCTCTCAATTTCTACTCATCCATCTTTACTATTTCTTTGGTTTCATTGCTTGTTATTGTTTTTTAAATTTCACATCATTACTATTCTATTTTATGTTCATACTGTTTCCTTTATTCATGACATGTTCTTATTTTAATTCTTGTTTATATGTCTGAATCCTTCATGTTTTTAAATAAATATAAGGTTTATTCTATGATTATGATCTTGGAAAGATATTGAAACTTGAGCAAGCTTCCCAGACTTATCTTCTATCACATACAAACCCCATTGAGATTGGCAGAAAATAATAATGAACCGTAAATAACAGGGGATATCATTACTCAAGTTATAAAACGGGAAGTTAGTTGTGTTGAAAAGTAATAACGGAGTTGAATTTACTGCAGCCGTTTGGGATGACGAACCTTTACTTTTTTTCTTCCGGAGGTAATACACACCGGAGAGGATAATGATACTTGCTACTGCTGAAGCACTCAGAATTGCAGCTATCCTCTTTTTTCCGCGTAATCCTTTTGTTTTTTTGTTATAATTTGCTGACAAGAAGAAACAGTTCAGACAGTTTGAAATAGAATCCTAAATTCAAAAAGAAAAAGATAATGGGAGGAAGTACCTAGTTCTTCTGCATCAACTCGGACAAATAAATCTTGGCCTTGATCACTCAGTTTTTGTATGTCTGTCAAATTCCCATGCCATGCCAAGCATCCACTTCCACCATTCCTTACATCAAGAACTGCATATGCAGTGCAAGAGCAGTTTCTCAAGCAATCCTCTTCACACTCTTCCAAACTCCAACCCTCTTTCACAGTGACCTCAGAGGTATCAGGTAGCTTCAAGCCTTCAACTTTCACAAACCCTTCTCCATTCCCACAAATGGATGCACCTTGCTTCCTCACGCACCCTCCTGACCCATCTCTGTTATCATACCAATCATGTGGGGATTTGGGTTCAAACCCAGGTAGACAAGTACACCGAAATTCCTCAAAGTTCAAAGGGTCACAATTACTGTTTGATCCACAGGTTCCATAGTTATCACATTGGTTTATTGGCGCAGACCAGTACCTGTTCCACTGATTCTTTTGGTTATCCCAAGTGAATACATTAAAGAAACCTGATTGCTGAACTACCACCCAAGAGATCAAGGACTTATCAAACGTGTTTACTGAGAGTGCTACGTGGTTGTCATCTTCAATAAAAGAAACATTAAAAGTAAGCAGATCTCTTTTCATATTGGGTATACCGATAAAGAATTCACCGTTCCACGATCCTCCTCGCCACAAGGGAAGGTTCTGGTGATACAAGAACAACTGTGGCTTCCCACTGCTGCTCAATTCCAATGTGTAGGAACCTGGTCCGGGATCATCATCTTTCTTCCAAGATTGGAGGATCCAACTCTGGTTAGCTCTTCTGTCAAAACCAATTTTTAGATATGGAATCAAGGTGTCTGTGGGATGATCAAAGCTTTGCCAGATGACAGTTTTGGTGTCGTTAAGAATCAGAACAAGGTTTGCTAGGTCTGTGAGTTGAGCTATGACGTTAGTGGTAGTGCTATTTGAATGGGTGAGTGAAACACTGGTAGACCAAATGGGACTAGTGCTATAGTTGTGGTGGAGGATAAGGTTTCCGTCTGGGTTGATTGAGAGAACCCCAGAGGTGTCATTGATGGGATTGTTTCTGTTTGCAACCCAAACAACAGTTTGTTCTTGCACGTTGTTGAACCATATTCCCACATACCGTGATCTGGATCTTCCTGGACTGAAAAATCCAAGAGCAAAGGTTTTGGCTTTGGAAACTAGAAGCTCGCCATCTCTGATGGGTTTGTCAGCAGATATGGTATCAGAACAAGAACAAAATTGGAAGGTGAATAGTAGAATCAAAGAGCTTAGCAATATTTTATGGTTATGTGTTTGGCTCATGGCAAAAACAGGGAGTGTTTCCAGTCTAGTGCATAGTGTTACTCATATTTCATTTCATACCACCTCTCGCATTATATGAAGGAAACGTGGTTGGGACCAAAATCCGTATATTTGTAGTTAATTTTTTTTATAGTGATTAATTATTTACACTTAGATCAAGTTCAAAGGATGCTCTGTTGCTTTTGATTGTTCAAACAATTAAGTGTAGAACATCATTTTTGCGTATAAGATCTTAGACCTCAAGTGTTTAGTTTAGTCTAAAATATATAAGTTGTGTGCCTAGATATTGTTTAATATGTGTTTTCACTAAGGATTGTGTTTATGCTATTCATTAGATAAAGTATACTTTATGGAAAAGCTTTTACTTAGACTAACAATGAGTATATTTCATTAATATACATAGTTTTGAACCTTTTATACTATATGTCAAACTAATAAATTATTATTTATGTATATAAGGAATGTATACTTCTTCAATCTTTTAGTAGGATTTTGCAATTGTCAACATATTTAAAAAAAAAAAAAACGTGTTAAAAGTTGCTGTACATATTTTTTGGAGAAGGTGGAATGTTAGTGTTGCGAAGCTAGCTAGTTGTATTAAGTCTTATGTCTTTCTTAAAAAAGATGGAATGGAGGTATCCACCTAAGCTTGTAAAACTCTGTAGAGTTTCATAGTGGTACAAAATAAGCCATACACATTTAATGCTTAGCCAAGAGCATTTAATGAATTTTGCAATTTCAAAACATACTGAGGCAAGAAGGAGGAGAAGAAGACCCTCACAATAACTCCAAAGGTTTTGCATCAACTTTTTCTTTCTCAATTTCTATTTAAAGCTCCCTAAGAAAAAGGATGACTGATGAAAGTATCACAACAACAACATGCACAAGCTCTTGTTATCTTAAGCAATCCTTAGCTTTGTAATTGTAAAGAAGAATATTAGTTGTGTTCATATCAGTCTAGAAGAGTGTGTTTTATCATGTATCAGTAGTTAGATGTTACCCTCTTCTTAATGAGCAATCATGTGATTTTTTAGATAATTTTTTTAGTAAAACCTTATTTCAGTTAAGAGTGGTTGTGTTTCAAATAATACTTCATTATTTAGTTATGAGTGACTGTGTTCTAAACAATACTCAGTCTTAATTAGGTGTATTTGTAGTCCAAATAATACTTGGTAACGGAGATAAATGTGATTGTGTTTCAAATAATACTTATCTTCAACCAGAAGCGGTTATGGTCTAAACCATACATGATGGTTTAGAGAAGAGTGCTTGCATTCTAAACCATACTTATCTTTAACCAGGAATGATTGAATTCTAACTAAATGTTTAGAGAGGAGTGAGTGATGTTCAAAAATACTCTATTGTATCTTGTAACATCAGTCTGTCACCGAAAACTTAACCATGTTGATCAAAGATTAAAAAGTAACATAGGTTATCAAGCAAACCAGTATAAAAACATCTTTATATATATATATATATATATATATATATATATATATAAAGATTGGTTATATATTAATAACATATAATATAAAAACGTAATATATATATATATTACGTTTTTATATTATATGTTATTAATATATAACCAATCTTAGATGGAAAATTTTACGAAAACTAACTTGACAAAATATTTCTTATAATGCATTTGTCAAATTTGAGATTGCGTTTAATACTCATATAGATATTACTCCTAAGAAAAGTGTATGAGAAATCGTTCATCAAGACTAAACTATGTTTACTAGCACCTATCAAACCTAACTTTAGATTTGAAAAGTCTTAAAAGAATAATTTAATCTACCCTTCTTATATTTGATATGTTTTCCACGTACTCCATTTCGCCTTCCTTCCCTTCTTTTTCTTTACACCGTAAAGTTTACTTTTTTTTAATGACTAAAAATACCTTTAAAAGCAAGTTTATCATACAACTATTTAGATCATTAAAATAACTTAATTTTTTTATTATAAAAAAAGAAAGAAAGCAAAATAATAGATGCTAATTAATTGTATAACTTTGTAATGCCAAAAATATCATAACTCTTCCTTATTTTCAGTTTTAAAATTCATATCAAGCTTTTATAAGATATTCCTAAGACATTTAGAGTCTTTTGACCAATAGCTCATATATATATATATATATATATATATATATATATATATTATTAAATTTGTAGAGGTCAAAAGAATTAGTTCTGTTTGCACTAATTTAGCCGCCTATACAGTAATTTCGAAATTTTTTATTAAGAAATCAAAAAGAATAATAATGTGTTAAGAATATTTTATATAAGGTTGATATGAATTTTAAAAATAAAAATATTAAAGAAACACCATCGTTGTCAAAATTAAAACACCGCTAAAAAAGTTAAATTTTATAAACGAGAATGGATAGTTTATATATTGTCAACTATTTATTTGTTACTACGACTTCGATGCAAAAATCGCTGTTCCAGTTGCGAATATGTTTTATACTGTTCTTGGACAGAATATTATAATTATTTTTAAAAAATTTAGAATAATTTATCATAAAATATATTGTTTAGATATGAAATGTTAAAAGAAATTAAAATTATAAAATTTTATTGAAATAATTGAATTATTAAAATTAAATAATTTTAAATTTTACTTTAAAAAGTACAAAAAATTAATAATTTCATATTCTTGTGTATTTGAATGTTCTAAAAATCGTGAATTTTTTTAAGTAAATGAAAGATTAAGAAAAATAAATAAATGACTTGATTATTTTATCAGTTAGAAGATGTATGGTTCATAATTTTAATTGTGCAATTTTACATGAGAAAAATGTAGGGATGGTAAATTTAAATAGTTTTTAAAATATATGCTATTTCACCAAAAAAGTATAAGAAAATATATTATTATTAAACGTAAATCTCTGTATAAGTTATCCAAATTCTCTGTACTAAGTCAATCCCGGCGAATTGTTTATTGAAATTTTATAATATAATTGCTTACATCAATCAAATCAAGGAGACTTTGGCTTACTTGATCCGTTTATGTCAATTGTTATAAATTCTTTGCATTTGTATTCAATTCCTATTTAAAAAAAATTACATTTAGTGAAGATAAAGAATATATTTTAGCCTATATTTTCTAATAAATAAAATATATATTAAATAATGTAATTTTTTTTAACAAAGCTCAAACTAGATATAAAGTCATGACGTATGAAATTTATTTGAAAAAATAAGACCTTCAAATTTATAAAAAAAAATAAAATAAAGCAAACCACCAAATCAACTTACAAAAATAATATAAAAAGACATATGAACAAAAATTAAGAAAAATCAGCAACACTTAGAAGATGTCCATCCATTATATTGAAAAAAAAAAAAATCAAATATGAGATGTATAAAGTCTTTCATCATTTTTTTTAGAAGTTTTGAAAGCACTATTTCCTACAGGTTTCCTAGAAATTTGAATAGACACTTTCAATTTATCCGAATCACTAGTTAGGGAGATCTTGCTTCACCGATCAACCCAATATTTAGAAACTAACTTACACTCCTCCTCAGACTTAGAAGAAAGAGTCTAAGTAACTTGTACTCCTCCAACATCCGGCTACAGTTCCATAAGACATGAACCAGTAGCAGTTAAGTACAAACTAGAAGGGTTAAAACAAAACCCTTGGACTTCCAAACTAGTAGTCACCATGGCATCAAGTTTAACCCCACCAGAACTATGAGAAGCTATTTCAGTGGCTTTCCAAACAGGTATAAGCATTTTTTGGTGATCTACCTGCAACTTCCTCCTCCAAAATATTCACCCACCTTTGAACCAAACTTTGGATACGAGCACCCATGTAAGGAATTTTCTTCAGAAGCAACAAGTTTAGATCTATCATTATCTACCCTTGGAATGGTAACAACGAGAGCAACCAAGGGAGGTTAGAATCCACAATATTTACATTTTCATACTTATCATAGGACAAGTTTTCATCTAGACATGCAATGTAGAAAAAGAATTTGAAAGAGTAAAACCAAACCAGTGAGCCAAGTCACCCTTAGAAGAAACATGTTGTATCTGTTCAGTATTATGATCTGAGATGCCTGCTAACAAGACTTGACATCCCTTCTAAACTATCTTCTTGATCAGAGTTGTTATTAGGAGCAACAATTTCACCTCCTAATGAAAATGGTTTAGAGTCATTACCAATATTAACAACATTAACCCCTTTGGTATGCAATTTCACATTTTTCTCCCTTGTTCCCAAGTTGAATTTAGGAACATAATGTTGTTTAGACTTCACTTGTTGACCAATTATTTTACAAAAAGAACAAAAAGGAGGAAGCTATTCATATCAGCCACAAAGGCAAAGTCTGAATGCTCCACCAAAAGTTACTGTGGAAGAGAAGAGAGTATATCCACATCAACAAGCACCTGAGCATAGAAGCAAAGGGTTTTGTTCATAGTGCAATCATCTAAAAAAAGAAGGGTATCAACTGTAGGTACAGTTGGCTCTAGAAAGGGAGAGAGGGTTGAATGGAGCCTAAACTCAAATCATGAAATATAAAAACAATATAAGTAAAGTATAAAGTAGAGAGAAGTACACACAAACTTATACTAGTTCATCCTACAACCAAGACTACATTCAATCCCCTTAAGTAAAAACATCTTAAAAGCTTTCACTAGAAACAAGTTTTTACACCTCTCTAGAAACAAGTATTCTACATCTCTCCAGGTAATGAGTTTCCACACCTTCCCAGTAACGAGTATTATACACCTATCAAGTAACAAGACCTTTCTAGGAACTTGTATTCTATACCTCTCCAGACAACGAGTTTTCACACATTTTTAAGAAACATATTTTCATACATTTCCTAGTATACTAGTATTAATCTCCCTTAAAGATCAAAGCCTCTCAACAATAAGAAAAAAAAAAATACTCTCAATAGAGAGAACGAATAAATCTCACAGGACATCTTTCACATAGTGAAGAATTTACAATGAAATACACACAATCCTTTTCTAATTGCTCTCAAATAGTAGATAGACAATGATACTAAAATTGAATTTCTATTCTTTGCTGTATAACTCTTTCATATTCGTTTACTCAATTCGTTGTTCTACTCTTCACCTTTAACGTCTTTATTATAACCATTTGGAAGATGAAAATTAAAATGTTTATGAATGGAATTTTCTGCACCGGTGAATATCTTTTTCTTCAATTTGTATTTTGTTTAAGCCTATCAAAAATACCTAAAAACAAATTTCCTTTGGTAGCCATTCTCTATGGGTCCTTGTGATTAATTTCTCTCAATGAATCCTCATTAGGATATCATTAGAGAATTTTAAACAAGAAAAAAATATTTAGACCTTTTTAAGATTAGTGTTTTTAAGTTTAAAGATTCTAATTTAGACTCTTATTCTTTTCACACAGTCTGTTGTTGGTCTTTATTACTATACACAAGGAGCGGCATTTTTTTTTAAGGTACAACAAATAAAGCCTCTCAAAAATACCTGAAATAAAATTTCCTTTGGTATCCATTCCTTACAGGGTCCTTGCAATTAGTTTCTCTCCATGAATCCTCATTAGGATATCATTAGAGAATTTTAAACAGGGAAAAATAATATATTCCTATTTAGACCTTTTTAAGATTAATGATTTTGAGTTTAAAGATTCTAATTTAGACTCTTATTCTCTTCACACAATCTGTTATTGGTCTTTATTACTGCACACAACGAGCGTCAGATTTTTGTTTTTAGGTACAACAAATAACTCAGATCTATGGTAAGAGCTTTAAGTTTAGATACGGTTACCTCTTCGGCAAGATTGTATGCTTCCTCATCAGATTCTAACTTGGTTGCGTCGTTTGTCGTGTAACAATTGCGTCTTTCTTCGTTTGAGGTTGAGTTTGATGTGCTCAAATCATCTATTGATTCTTTGCATGACATTTTGATCTTCAACATTTCCTTGACACAAATTATATTTATCTTTAATAGATATTCTTCTGATAATACACACAGAAGAATATGCCTAGCTTGTGCATTCAATCGATATTTGCTTCTTTGTTCTCCATTCCAAGATTCTTAAGGCAGTAAATTTCCAAAAGTATCAAACATATTAACTTTGAATCTGTAGATTCAATTAAAGCTTTCATCCTGATCTTCCATATATCATACTTTTCTCTAGGAATAGGGGTAGCCTATTACTTTGTAGACCTTTGAATTCCGCCAGTTCACCTAAGAAAGTCTCCTCAAGTCTGATTAAGAACTAACTCCTAAGATTAGCTTTGATACCAACTGAAGGTGTAGTTAGCTCCAGAGGGAGGTTGTTGGATGAAGTCTGAACTCAAATTATGGAATATAAATAATTCAATAATATTATTGTAAAAGAGAGAAAAGTGGGCACACATTTATATTAGGTCACCCTATAACTAGGGTTATGTGCAGTCCCTTAAGCAAAATGCTTAAGAGATTTCATTATACAAGTTTTAACACCTCTTGGAACAAATATTATTACACCTCTTTAGGTACGAGTTTTAACATCTCTTCATGAACGAGTATTATTGCACCAACGCTTCTTCAGGAATGAGTATTCTTTACCACTCCACGTAACGAGTATTTTATCCTCTCTAGATAACGAGTATTCTAACCTCTTCAGATAACGAGTATTCACACATTTTCAAGCAAAAATCTAGTCTTAATCTTCTCCTGAGTTCAAGACCTCTCAATAAGGAGAAAACTCTCTAAATAGAGAGAACAATCAAAGTCATAGGGTATAGTTCACAACATGAAGAATTTACAATGATTAAACACACTACCCTTTTTCTAATTTGCTCTCAATAACAAAATATAAACAATGAACTTGCTCATAATGTTTCTCTTGAATTTCTTCTTGTTTCCCTCATTTTTCTCATGTCTTCCTTCACCTTCAATGGTCTTTATATAGTTTTTGGGATGATCATCATTGAAGCTTTGAATCTTCTCTGAATAGCAACATTTGCTTTAACAAATATTTTCTAACTCTAATTCAATTGAATTCTTTTCATTGTTGGTTCAAAATTAAACATTGATCTTTATTTTATCTGTATTGATGAATATTTTCTCCTTAATTATGTCTTTAACTCATTTGAAAACTTTCTAATTTCTTCGTTGAGAGTTGATGTCTTAATTCAAAATTCTTCTTGTCTTTTCATCTTATATGGTAATTCTTGCTCCAATGTAATCTTCACATTATTTGTTCATAATTGAAGTCCTTAACTTCTTTCTTTGTTTCCTTAACTTTCTAAGTTTGGCTAAATTTTGAACATTAAAATCAAATAGACTTAAACGCCATTTAAAAAATAATTTTGAATTTTACAAATATGTGCAATATTTTCTAATTAAATAATAAAGCATTAATTTCATATTTTCAAATTTCATTTTCACTCATATGACACATATATATAAAAACAAATAATAATTAAAAGTATAATGTGTAGAAATTTTCTGAGAAAATCACATTGATTGCGTTGTTTGGTGTACTTTTAAGATTGACTTTGTCCATGTTAACTCTTTTGTAGTTGTTGAGTTTAGGTACTAGTGTCTTTGTCTAGCTCTTCCAAATGTTATAAATTATTCTTGAAGTTACTCTGCACTAATGCACATTCTATCGTACGTACTGAATTTATTGTCCAATATGTTTATTCATGATATCATCTAATCTTAATAGGTCTCTTGATTTTGTCTTGCTTGATAATTTTGTCTATTTCTTCTTTTCTAGTTCTATAAGACCATAGTCTTCTTTTCTTGATTGTTCGTCTAGAACTTTTCTTTCTCAATATTCTCAGTTCAAACGTCCTGACTTAGTTCAAACGTCCTGACCAGTATAACCTTAAGATATCTTTATAATGTTTCAGCTCAATCAGTAAGGTGCGTCTGTCACTTATTTTGCGTGTTATACAATCATAGTATTTGTCTAGACTATTCGTCCATGTTTTGCACATCTTTATAAGTAATTCCATATTGTGCATATGGTCTTTATATACTAATGGTCTCATTTTGTCTGATGGTCTTGTTTCTTCATCTAATACTTCGCTTTTTCAACTAGTGCATTGTCTGTATATACTTAAACCGTTATAGTATTTGTTATTATTAAAATTATGTTAAGGGATTATGTCATCATCCATTGACTTAACATTGTGTGCATACATTTATAGATACTTTGAATTTAGTCTGTATCTCCCAGTAGCAGTCTCACATACAGCTGTATTTGGACATAGTATGGCAGTAGAAAAATAATAGCAATGGTAGTGTTTGGCTCTCAAGACCCAAGTGTCAAATAAAGGCAGCATGTCTTCTTGGAGATCAGAGGCCGCAAGGCCAAGCTGAACTACGCAATCGTATAGGTGAACGGATAAGATACAAATTAGTGGCTTGATATGAAACAAATCAACATAACAGGTTCAAAGAAATTAACTGTACAATTTTGTAGGACTTAGAGTGGGGAAGTGGGGGGTAATTTGGAATGTTCACAGATCTGATAGGATGGAAAAAGTGTGTAGTCTTACATTTTCTGTTATGCGCTTTCTTGACTATATAGGCATAAACTAAATACTTTATGCATTTTTGCAGGATTAGTTGTATATAGGTATAAGTATATAAATGATTGAAATACCAAAGTACTCTCTATAATATATATATATATATATATATATATATATATATATATATATATATATATATATATATATATATATCTATATATATATATATATATATATATATATATATATATAATGAATTAAGTCATCACTGATATGTAAACCTTTATGGAAATACGTAACATAAATTAAATTGAAGTGACAAGAAGTTTAACTTCAAGAATTCCGATAATGAATTAATACTAACAGAAACATAAAAATCATTTCATAAGTTTATGTTTAGTATAAGTCTCACAAACTTTGAGAAAGGGGGTGGGGGAGTGCCACTAACAAGGGCAAAAATTATATTATAGGACTAACTTGGTAGTCATTAACACTCACGTGCTGACTTATTACAAGGAACAAAAGAACCAACATGTGCTATCAAAATATTCATACCCAACAAAGAGAAAAAACCTTATTAGTCAAATCTCAGACTTCAAGAAGAAAGAGAGGAATCTCAATTACTAGGACTAGAATGTCTATACGAGGAATGTTGAGATACCCAATTAGCATTTCATGGCACATATTGTTAATTACTTCTATGTAATGAGTTTTCAATACATATATTTGTAGGAAGATTAACACTTTGTTTTATAATAATTTTTTTTTTATATATTCTCAAGTTATATATAGATATTTCTTATTTCTCACTTTTTGTTTCTTCTTTCCACTTCTTCCCTATTATAATCCAGTTTCGTTTCTGTATTGTCACACCATCCCACCGATATATCAATTTTCTTTTCCTATTTACATTCTCCTTCCACCTATTTTGTGCTTTTTCTTTGAATTAGTTTCTCCTTTCATTTTGATCTATGTTACTACTATTTTTTCCTTCTCTTCAGTTATTTGTTTCTCCACCAATTTGTATTCATCGTTAATTCTTTCTCTTTCTGTATGATTTTGTCTCCAAATAGTGTATCTCCTCTCCCTCCACTAGCTCACAGTTTCTCCTTTTTTGTTTTTTTAAAAAAAAAAACACATCAAGAATTGATTGAGCAGAAAAAAAAAGTTTTAAAGATTCACTTTATCACTCTATAAAGAGAAAAATAATAAGATAGGATATGAAATAAATGTTGTTATAACGTTTATTTAATTAAGTACGATATCCATTGTAGCCACATATGTACATGTCGAATTTGTATGAATTAACATTATTCCGCCAGATTCACCTTTTGTGTGAACAATATACACGTTTGAGATAGCTTTTAGCTAACGAGCACTGACAGTAGTTGCTGTTATTTCATTTATTGAAGATCCTCCACGTGATGTTAATGAGTCGGGCAAATCTCCATTGAGTAAAAATGCTGGCTTTTGGGGTGCAGAAAGAGGTGTTTCATTGCCTAACATTAAAACAACTTCTGACAAGGAAGGTCTATTCGCTGCATTTTCTTGCACGCACAATAGACCAACTTGAATGCACCTCAGAACAAGAGCTGGAGAATAAGACTGAGGCAGTGTTGAATCAACTATATCCAAGGCCCTTCCTT
>Ga0209700_108639_pt1 | contig 12818 bp, 7 predicted proteins | sample SiratroredBW_FD_187528 | JGI IMG/M metagenome (GOLD analysis project Ga0209700, IMG submission 187528) | Root nodule microbial communities of legume samples collected from California, USA - Siratro red BW (SPAdes) (version 2) | ecosystem: Host-associated > Plants > Roots > Nodule | place: USA... | reverse complement strand
TTATATCACTTAACAATAATATAAATTTATAACATTCTAAAGTAACTAATAATTATAGTAATTATATATAATTATTGATGAATTTGATTATTAAAGTAAAAAATATGCAGAAAATGTTTTTTTTTTCTTAAACATTAAAAAAATATTATCAACTTTTAGAGAAAAATAATTAAATTCACATTTTTATACTTGAGAGTCAAGTTCACCAATTTCAAAAGATAACAACATTTAACCAAATTTATTGGGATAAAATTGTTTTCGTTAAATTCAAGTATATATAGAATTTTTTTTATTATATTACACGTATCCTTTGAGATAAGGGAAACTAGTTTTTATTATTGACGCATTTGAAAAGATAATTTTCGTAGAAATATTGATTAAAAATTATCATCATTACTAAGTAATTTATAAAAAATAATTAATTATAAATACAATGCATATGATTTTTTCTAAGAATGAACATTTTGAAATAATACTTATAAATTTAAATAACATAACAATTTTGATGAAAAGAAGAGTTAAAATTAAATTATAATTTCTGATCATCAACAAAAATTTCTAAATGAATAAATTATGACTCTTAATAATAATTAAAATAAAAAATGAAAAATGAATAATAAAATAAAATATATATTTATTAGTTTAGGTTTTTTTGAAAAAATAATAATAGATAAAAAAAGGGTTGAATTTCTCCATTAAGTCTTAGAAAATGAAAATAACTAAAAATAATAAAGATAAAAAATGAAAAAATAAAATAAATAAATAACATAAAAAATAAAAACAGAATAATAAATAAAAGAAAAATACATAAAAAGAAATTGAAATTGTTTTAAAAGTGGTTCTTGATTTACAAGTTAAATTCATCTTTTCAATAATAAAAAAGACTGAGTCAATCCTCTGAACTACCTCATTTTAATAATAAAATATACCAAACTATTTTTATATTGCACGTTCAAAATAATAAAAACTGATAATATAAAGAAGAATCAGTCAATCTTGAAACTGTTCTGAACCACTCATGTTCTCCATTTTCACAATAATAAAAAATAAAAATAAAAATAAAATACGACTGTTCTCAAACTGCTTCATCTCACGTTCATCTACACTTCATTTTTAATAATAATAATTAAAAAGAAAAAGAAAAAAAGAAAGATTCAATATTTCAAAACTGCTCTGAACTACTTTCAGAATAAAAATAAAAAAAGGAGATTCAGTTAAGTGATAACTGCTCTTATGTTAAGAAAGAATTACGGATCATTTAGAGAGATAGGAAGAAAAAGAGAAAAAAAAGCGAGAGAAATATTAAGAGCAGAATACAGAGAGCCAATAGAAAAAGAGAAAGGAGCACATTTTTTTTAAGGAAGAGAGAAGTAGTTTCTTTTAGAGATCAAGCAGTTTCTTTTAGAGATCAAGCTTTGAAGAATCAAGTTTCAGGTATAATTCTAGAATTTAAAATTGGCATGCATTTAAGATTTATGGTTTTGTTGTTGCTTGGTTCTTGTATGATAAGTGTACAGTCACACTCTCTCCTCCATGAAACCCTTTTTCCATAATCTTTTACTATAACCCTTCACTGCACCACTTTCCACTATCCCAAACACCTAAAAACAGTCCTTAAAATCCATCAAAATTGTACCGAAATTCAATCATGTTTGCCAAAAAAAAATTGCACCCAAAATCACTCCAAAACAACCTCTGTCATCATCATCGTTCTTCCTGCATCGTCGCCACTGTTGCCGCTTTGGTTGGTAGACCTAACATGGGATTGGAGTAAGGTAGTGGTGGCTTAGGGTTGAGGTGATGATGACCTAGGGTTGTAGAGTTGGGGTCTTCCTATTCGCACCCCCAATATTACCATAACACCCCTTATCTCAATAAAAAAATCATTTTGGGTTTTTTTGAGTGAGCCCAATATTTAAAAAAAAAATAACTTTTATTTGTGTACCTCCATAATTTAAGCTTATATTTTGCATGTTTTTTTTTCCTTTTAGTTTTTAATAAAAAATAAAATTTTAATATAAAACTTTGGAAATAAAATTTTAGGATTATTATATTTTTTTAATAATGTTAAATATCAAATGGCCACTCTATACAATATTAATATTATTATTCTAAAGTATTTTAATATCAAATGGCCGCACGCGTGATACGATATTTAATATAAAAAACTTTGGAAATAAAATAAAATTTTGGGATTATTATATTTTTTAATAATGTTAAATATCAAATGGCCACTCGCGTCATATGATATTTAATATTATTATTCTAAAGTTTTTTAATATCAAATGGCCGCACGCGTCATACGATATTTAATATAAAAACTTTGGAAATAAAGTAAAATTTTGGTATTATTATATTTTTAAGTAATAATGTTAGATATCAAATGGTCGCATGCGTCATACGATATTTAATGTTATTATTCTAAGATTTTTTTAAATATCAAATGGCCGCACGCGTCATGCGATGTTTAATGTAAAACTTTGGAAATAAACTTTGGAGTTGTATATCCTAGATACTTTGAAAATAAATATCTTTTTGAAAATATGTATTTTTAAAAAAAATTATAAAGTTTTGAAAACTTAAAAATATTTCTATTACTAAAAAAAAACATATATGAAAATTTCAAAATTTTAAAACAATCAACAAACAAATTCATCTAAAGAACTACGTAACCCTGATTCTCCATTCCTGATAGAGATACGTAGGAACAAGGTCAAACCTTGTCGGGCCCCTTCCAAAAATAAAAAAATATTTTTCTTTGTTTTTATCTTCATTTTTGTCTTATTTTTTTTTTGGGAAAATAAACATTTTGAAAATTATCTCATTTTATTTATTTAATTAAAGGTACCGTCTTAGGACGGGCGTTGTGGCGGTGCTAATACCTTCTCCACACGTAACCAACTCCAGGATCCAAAATCCGGCTTTCACAGACTTGCCTTATCCTTTTCTGGTTTTTCCATAGTTTTCCATATAAACTATGGTGGCGACTCCTCTGTTTTGAAAACTAAAATAAATTATTTTTATCCATCGTCCCGGTCGTGACTCCGGTTGTGACAGTCAAGAATCTAGGGGTGACCTCCGATCGTCAATTTGATAAGGAAGGAAAACGAAATTTTAGAGAGAATGCAAAGAAAAGGAGAACAACAACTTTTTTAGAGAGAGAGAGAGTTGGTAGTTTCTATAAAAATAAACAAAATATCTTCTTAGAGCCAAAGAGAGTTGGTAGTTGTTATTATAAAAGTAAAAACTAAATAACTAATTTTTATTTATTTAAACAATTTTTTTGTTAAAAAAATATTCAGGTGTTATCTTATTTATCTCTAAAACTAAATTTTAGATTAATTTTTATTTTGAAACTATTTTCTAGGATATTACAATGTTAAAGCATCGAAAAGAAAATATTCTGAATAAAATTATTATCTACTTTATCAAGTGCTTTGCTTCCACCACAAGAGAAAGACCAAAAAATTTCTCCCTACCACACTCTAAATCATTCAGTCTTTGTTTGATCAATGGCTAGTTCTAAAAAGGTCGAAGTTAGAAGAGATGATGAAACTTCACATAAATGGTGTGTTCTATTGGGAGAAGATGTTTTCAGAAGATTGTTGAGCCAAGCCAATCCAAAAATGCACAAGATTTTTGTTGATGGCTCACCTTTCAGTCTAATGTTGTTTGGAAAGTTCTTTTGATCCTTCTTATGCCTTTCCTATGGGAGTCTGAGTTAGACACCTTGTTGTCTCATCTAAGGACCTCCAACCACAACACTGTGGATTGGTATCAAACAAAGGAAGGTTACATGTTTTGAAGGTAGAAATACCAGGTACCACAAGGTTCTGCAATTTCACCTATCAATTCTAGTTTTATAATTATTTTCATAATATGAATATATGTGTTAAATAAGTGATATAAATTTTTTAAAATCTGAAAATTAAAAGACAGAATAAATTTTATATCTTGGAAAACTATCACTACAAGAAAAAAGGTATTTAGAGATAAATTTTTAGCTAATGAATGAAATGGTTGCTAATTCTCACCAAAATAGTCACCAAATTAAATTTTGGTTGCTAAATAACTACAAAATAGAAGTAATGATTGAATTTAGTGACCAATTAAGTCAAGATAATTGGTATATAACATTAGCTACCAATGTTTTAGTGACCTATGGCATTAGATTAAAACAATTTACTGTGGGATATGTAATTGCGCAGAACAAAAAAAATCAATTGTAAAACTAAAACAATCAATTAAAAAATGCTTCCAATACAATTCAACAAAAAGTAATTAATTGAATTCAACAATCAATCAATTGAATTGGACTTTTTAGAAATCCACTCAGCCACAACAATCAACTGTAAATGAAAAATATTGAATTTGAAATCTTGAAATTCTTGTTTAAAAAATTTAATTAGTTGAATTACAATGCCAATCAATTGATGTACCAAAGTCAAACAGTAAAAAATAGAATGCAATCAATTAAATCAAGAATAGCATTCGATTGAAATAGTCTTTGACTCTTATGTGAAACACACAATCAACTAGTCCATCAAAACAGTCAATTACAATTTTTCAGTAAATCAGCAACAATGAGAAACAATAGATTAAATCTCAGATCCAACAAATTGATTTAATCAAGACAAACTACTTATCCTAAAAACTCAATAATACAATTTTTAACAATTGAGATGAGTTAGATGAGTCACATAACACACAATTAAGATCTAGAACAAATTTGATCAAAGTGACAGTAGTGTAATACATAAGAAATTAGTCAATTAGATTTCAAAAACACTCAATTGAAAAAGGTGCAGTAGTTGACAAATTATGTAGACATAGAATATAAATCAAGATAAAGATAAAGAAAGATTAAGAACACCAAGATTTATACTGGTTCACTATTCCTTAAGAGCTACATCCACTTTCTTTGCCAACTAGCAAAGAAATTGCACTAAAGAACTTAAGTCAATCAATACACCACAAACACAATCTTGCATCCTGGAAGAATACACGAACATAAAGCAAAATCCTACTACACCACTACAAGCATAAACCATATACACTTGTAATACAAAACCTCTTTATACAATGAAAAATTGATAGCAAAACCAAGCACTATAATTACAAAATGAAGAACAATGGACTAAAATAGATTGCAATGACTTTTTTGTTATGTAAATCAGTACAATACAGTCTTTGGTCAAGGATGAGCTTCAAGAAACAATTTCTTTGTTCTTCTTGAAATAAAAGAACTACTGCATACCACTTATTGCACATGATTTTGATCTCAAAAGCTTTATGTTGTCTCCTTTGTTTTTCTAAGTTTCTCCTCTATTTATAAAATATAATTTTCAAAAGCAGTTATAACGGTTTCCAAAAATAGTTTGAAATCAATTATACTGTTATAAAAATAATCGATTGAAATCAATTTTAAATCGATTGATTTTCTACTAACAGGATTATTAATTAATTGAACTTGAAAAATAATTTGTTTAAAAAATTTGATGAATCAGTTTTATAAAAACAAGTTAAGTTCACTTCGAGTTTTATATTTTGAAATCATTAAGGATTTTGTTAGTTCATTCCAATGAAAAAAGAAATAGTATGCACATGGTTTAGATCACACCAACTCACACACACACACTAAGACTAAGTCATCTTCAAGTCTCCTTCATTCTTGACTTGGGTTGGCTTCGTTAAATATAAAGTCAACAACAATACTAACACTTCATAGTTGACATGACATATTAAACCTAGGCCAGAACACTTTTACACAAACTAGAGTAAATCATAAGATCGTATAAGGCAAACATAAGCTTTATAATGAGATTTTCTTAGTATACGTAAGATAAAAACATTTTCTACAACATAGTAAAATAAGCATATAGAATACTTTTTATAGTACAATATTAAGTTAAAATTGTGCTCTTATCATCTGATTCAAACTTTGCTTAGATGAAGCAAATACTATAAGATTTTATTGCTCTCGTTAGACAAAACACTTACATGTTACAAGAAATGTTGTTTAGAAAAACTTATGTTCATCAGACTTTCATGATTTATATTTCATTATAAAAGAACTTAATCAAAATTAATAAAGGTTTGTTGAACTTTCCTCTAACAAGTTCTTATAGCTACAATAACTTATAATCATGTAAGGAAATTTAGAAGTATCATGCATTTCTTTTCTTAATAAACTCAAAATTGAACATAGTCACAATTGAGAAATAAGAGATCAACTGTAAGCCCCTGTTTCCCCTTTTTCATTCTCTCGGTTACATGTAAGCCTTCTCAGTTTCTTTTCTCTTTCTAAGATTTTTGTTGTCCCTCTCTACCTTCATCTCTTCAAACTTCACTCTTTCTAAAACATGACCCCACCCTACAATAGCTGGAAGATTCAAAAAATTGTCTAAGATAAACAAGATGATCTTTTGAGCATTTAGATGTCAAACATTTTCTCACTTGATCAAATAGCTCTCAAGAATGTAGCCTAACTAAGGGAAGCTACCTTAGTTAAGTCTTAGTTAGAAAATTCAAAAATAAAGTATTTTCTTTGTAGCATGATCTTTCTTCGCATGTTATGCTTGAAGGTTATGAGTTACATGTAAGAGTAAAGTTCTTTAGTGGAAAACTGAAGAACATTACATAACACCTCAAATAAAATAAAGAAAAACAACTCATACGGTCAAACTCAACAAAGAGTATATGTAACAATCTTTGTTAACAATAGAACAATAAACTAAAATTTACCAACATATAAACATATGGTTCGTCTATAAAAGAAGAAAATGAAAACAATGCTCAAATCCTACTCCTACGTCCTTCCAGGCGTGCCTCTAGATACAACTCTAAAGTCAAAAACACTAGTGTACCTAGTACATTCGTATCAAGTTATCACAGAAACAACATCATGTAATACCCTAGAAAATAGTTATAGAATAAAATTTAAGTTTAGAGATAAATTTAATAACAGTTAAATATTTTTTAACAGAAGAGTTGTTTAAGTAAATAAAAGATAGTTATTTACTTTTTATTTTTATAACAACCACCAACTCTCTCTCCCTAAAAAGATATTCTGTTTTATTCTAATAAAAACTACCAACTCTCTCTCCCTAAGAAGATATTCTCTCTAAGAAGAAATTTTATCTCTCTAAAAAGATATTCTGTTTTATTCTAATAAAAACTACCAACTCTCTCTCTAAGATATTCTATCTCTCTTAGAAAATATTCTGTTTTGTTCTAATAAAAACCACCAATTATCTCTAAGAAGATATTTTCTCTCTAAGAAGATATTTTATTTCTTTAGAAAGATATTTTGTTTTATTCTAATAAAAACTACCAACTCTCTGTCTTTTTAAGAAGATATACAGATTTATGAAAATCACCATCTCTAAACCAATTTCTCTTTAAAATTTTCTACCTTCTCTCTAGATTTGTGATTTCATAGGTTATCAAATTGACAATCAGAGGACATCCCTAGATTCCTAGTGTTGAGTAGATCAAGACTGTCCGATCAGATTTTTGAACAGAGTTAGGTTGCTTGTGATTTTAGAGTTTTGAGTATATGTACTCTATAGAGGTAAGGGAAGCTAGTTGCATGTTTTTTTTATAAATTTTTGTCTCCTTTGAAATAGAAATTTATTTATAATGTTGATATTTGGTAAGGGAAGCTAGTTTGAATATTTTTAATAAATATTATAATTACTTTTTTTCTGAATTTGGGTAAGGGAAGCTAGTTGCATGTTTTTTTATAAATGTTTGTCTCCTTTGAAATAGAAATTTATTTATAATGTTGATATTTGGTAAGGGAAGCTAGTTTGAATATTTTTAATAAATATTATAATTACTTTTTTTCTGAATTTGGGTAAGGGAAGCTAGTTTAAATGTTTTTAATGGATATTGTAATTATTTATTTTATTATATATGAATTTGAATTGAATGGAATGAATGTTTATGAATGGTACAATGTAGTATCAATGTTTGTGAATGATGTGGTGTGTGATCGAAACATAGTATCTTCAGGAAAGGAGATATCCCTGTTGAGATTATTAAGATTGCATTGTTTGGGGATTCTAAGGAGGTATCCTGACTCTACTGGTACATTGGATTCATATAGATGAAATTTACCAGTTGGTGAAGAGTCGAAGGAGGTTCATATGGTCCTGTCCGAGGTTTGAAATATGAGCCCGATCAGAATAGGACAAATGGATTAACCCTGTGCATATGGGAACTCTACCTGAGGTTTAAATAGGAACTGATCGAGACAGACTGTATCCGAGATTTGAAATATGAGCTGATCGGAACAGATGGATGGTATATGATAGGTGCACACCTCTTGAGTTTAACTCAATGCACTAGTGTCTTCCGGAAGTAGGGAAGTAGAGAGTCTAGTGTCTTTGTTTGTGAGTCAGTGTATGTATGATGTGAGATGAATTATGAAAGATTGAATTGTTGTTGTTTTGTTGAGATAGAAATCTAATTCATGAAAATATATATTGTTTTGAAAACTCTCTAGCTTGCCCTTCTTTTTGTGTGTTGTTTGTTTTGTTTTTAAAACTGCGATGATCGTGTATATTACACGGGAGCAGCGAATTTGACAGGTGGTGTGAGTCCCAGTAAATTGTGATGGAGAAGCTTCATTTTATTTTATTTGTAATTTTACAAAGATATTTTATTAAATCTTATGCGGAGAAGTATAATTTGAAATACATGATGAATGTATGGAATTTTATATCCAAGTTTATTATATAAATTTTTATGCAATAAAATTTCTATTATATGAAAAATATGGGATTTTACACATCACACAAGGGGTAAGCTACTGAAAGGATCTATAAGAAACCCAAAATATTAATTTATGCTATTTAACATCAAAACACATAATCACACAAAGTCTTTCAGTTCTTTGCATTAGAAGCAGATGCATATACATATGAATCACACATGGGCCCACAATACTAGGATATTCATCAAGGAATATCTACAAACGGTAAAAAATAGGTTGGACCGAGTTCAAGAGGGGGGTGAATTGAACTTTAAAAATTTTTGCAAAACTGGAAAGTGATTTAAGAATGAGAATGAATTATCTTTATAAAATCAATTAACTACACAGTTCTGGACTGTCTAGTAAACAATTCAGTAAACAGATGTTCAGAATATACAGCGAAAGTATTAAAGATTCAATAGTTTACTGAACTCTTCAAGAATCAGAATACAATCAACGAGATGATTAGATTTTAATCCAATCAATTTAAATGATAACAGCGGTTGAATAAAAGCAATCAAGAGTAGGGAGAAAAGCAAGAACACAGAATTTTTATCCTAGTTCACCCTTCCTCAAGGGCTACGTCCAGTCCTTTGCCAAACCAGCAAAGATTTCCACTAAAATGATCCAAGATCAGTTTTACACCCTTGCTCCCAGCAAGTTACAAACTGCTCCTCGCAGTACTTACTACTCCCAGCAGTAAACTCACCACACTGAACCCTTCAGCTGGTGTTACACTAGTACAGAAACCCACCGTAGTGCCCAATTACACTCCAATAATTGAGTACAACAAGAATAGAATACAGTTCAAATCAATCAACCACATTGTTCGCAATACAAAATGGATTGATGAGCAAATAAAAAAATTTTAGTGTTGGTTGCCTAATACAGTGCTAAACCATCTAACACCAAAGAGATGATAGTATAGATAAGAAAAAGTTAATCCCAAGTTGTCCTCCAACAAATCCAATAGTAAATTCAGTCAATCAATGTTTAAAACTTATCTCCAGTAAAGAAAGTTAGTAATAACAGTAAATTAAAGAGGGGGTTTAAGGATTGTTGTACAGGAAATTAAAATAGATTATTTAAAAATAATAAATAAAATAGGTTAACTCTTAAGATCTTTCACAGCAAATTCTTCCTTGGTTTTCTTAATATTAGAATCCTTCAATTCTCTTCACATAGTTGAACTAAATCAAACAAGCGTTAATCAAATCTAACAAATCTTATTAACAAAACAAGTGTTTACTGATATATTCAATATCTCACCTCGTCTCCAAGCATATACTCAATGAAATGTAATCTTTTATCTCTTGACTAAGCGTACAAGAAATTGATTAAGACTAAGAGAATTAACCAAGAACTCTAATGAAGGAAAAATAATTAAATTCTCAACAAGCTTTTGAAAACAAATACTTTTCCAAAAACATATTTCAAAAAGACCAACAATATAGCACAACTCTTATAGAGAATGCAAGTAACAAAAATTTATTAAATAGAAACCTCAAAATTCATTGTTAAATCACAAGAGAATCAACCCAAAGGATTTTAGTCTTTGATGGCGAAAGCACAAGAATTCCAAAAGAAAATAAAACTAGAGTTTATGTTATGCAGCAGTGTGTGTCCTTCATGCCTTCTCTAGCCTTTATTTATAATCTCATTTTCTTCATGAAATTAACTAAGAATTATTTCTCACATATTATCCTTCTTGTACATATGTTTTAACATATCTGTGATCGATTTTGTAATCAATTTCGTAACCGAAATTAATGACCGAATGTATAATTGAATATGTGACTGAAATTAGTGATCGAATCAGTGATTGGAATCAATGACCGAATCAGTAACCGAATTAGGATTGAATTTTTTGGTCACTGATCGGTCACTGATAGTGATCGAATTTTTCAGTCACTGATAGTGACCGAATTTTTCAGTCACTATTCAACAATTTTCTAGTAGTGTTATACTTACATATACGTATGTATATAAGTATATCTATGTCATGAAAAATTAATGTAACATATCAACATTCTATATGTAGACTATGAACATTAAATTTTGTCACTCACATTATAAATTTCTACCAAAATAATATGAATCTTTCAAAATTTAATACAATGATTTTTAGCCTTTCTCTTTTTTTTATTAAAATAAATTATAAAGACACAATATTTACACTAACAAGTCAAATGACACAATTGATTAACTATCTAAATATCAAGTAGACTTCAAAATCTTATTTTACAAGACTCACTACTCCACTATCCTTAAACAAAATGATAGATATTAAGTATTTTTAGGTATTTAAATATATATCTACACTATCACTATAAACAACACAAAATTTTCTAATTTAATATCTCTCAATACCTTTTACTAGAAGAGAAAAAACAGTGAAATAACATAAAATTGTATCAATACAAAAACATATAATGAGAATTCCATGTTTAATCATGATAAGTTAACATGATAACAGCAATATAAACAATCCTTCCCCTCTTATAATAAAAAGTTAAAATTAATTACGAAATTATTATTACTATTTTTTGACAACGATTCTGATAATTGTCATTAAAAAACATTATTAATTACATATTTTTCAGTAGTAAATAATTGTTGGAATTTTCCAAGAAAAATGAAGAAAAAGCACTTAAGTAATGCTAATAGTTAATAACCGCTTAAGTTCATGTAAATGTTGAGAATATGATTAATGGAAGAAAATAGAATCATTGGAGACAGAATAATGATGGAGGCCCCATGGATGGGCGAAAATTCTTGTGGCAATTAAAGATTTACATGTGAGAACAGTTTCACACAATAATACTTAAAGCAAAATGCAATGAACAAAGTGAGTTCTTGTCATTTAAACATCATATTGGTCACCAAAACTATAATCACATGCTTATTTTTTTATTTGTTGGATTCTCTTGAATGTGAGCCTCATGACAAACTTAAAAAATAATCATCCTAAAACTTTATAAGCATGAAAACAAACAATATTATGATGCATCACATCATAAATCAATAGCAATTTAATCCAATTTGGTTGAAATAGTAATTAGTTGCATTTGCATGTTTTGAGGATGAGCTGTGTAAAACCAAATTTGTATTGATTCTTATCTTAACAGTTCCAAGTAGATTAGTAGGTATAAGAGTTATTAGTAGATTTAAGAATTATATTTTACTACACAAATGACAATTTTTCTATTTGAATTTTACAATTTATTATATTAATCATAATTATTTATATACTGTCTTATAGCTTCACACCTCTTATAAATTAAGATAAAAAATAATTTAAATACACATTATTATCTTAACTCTTAAAACGTGTTTTAAGATAAAATTCTTATCAAACTTTAAAATTTAGAAAGAATAATATATAAAATAAGATAATTGATCCTACCAATCTTGTTTCAATGGATTTGAAATAATAACTAAATATAATATTTAATGTCAAATTAACAGTTAATACATAAATTGATCTTTAAAAATATCAAATTAAGAGTTAATACACTAATTGAAAATTTTCATGTACATAATCATTCAAAAGTTCATTTTTTTTTTTGTTTTACGTTTAAGTCATTTATATATATTTAATATTTCATAAGAAGACACATTTTTTTATGTTTAATGTAAAATAATAAGTATGTAAATTTTTTAAAAAATTATTTACGTAGAAATTTTAACTAAAAACCTATCATTTAGTACCCTCATTTTTTCAAGAATCAATTTAAATATTTATTCATTTTGAAAACATTATAAATTATTTACAAAATTATCTCATAAAGCTTAACCACATGATACAATTATAGTATATTACACATTAAATCGAATTTTTTGTTTTTTCAGAAACTATATTATTATCGACTTACAATCATTTACATACCCTGTATTAAATAATGGAACATTCTCATCCAACTCAAACTCGTGCCTCCATCTCTACACTAATTATTATTCTTACTCATTCTCTTCCTCCACATGCCATTCCGTACTACCAAACAAAGGAACCATTATCTTGTTTCCTTTTTTTTTTTTTCTTTTATATTATTTCTTTTTT
>Ga0209700_108638_pt1 | contig 12821 bp, 6 predicted proteins | sample SiratroredBW_FD_187528 | JGI IMG/M metagenome (GOLD analysis project Ga0209700, IMG submission 187528) | Root nodule microbial communities of legume samples collected from California, USA - Siratro red BW (SPAdes) (version 2) | ecosystem: Host-associated > Plants > Roots > Nodule | place: USA... | reverse complement strand
ACAATGCAGGTACATAAATGATTTAGTTTATCAAACAGGGAATCCTGATATCTATGGATTTCTTGAACCACAAAGTTTACAAAGGTCTGGAAATAAAAGTATTGACACTCAGACCTATATACAAAACTGGATTAAAGAATCGAGGAAGAGTGTTTACTTTGCCCCAATTATCCATAAGTAAGTTTCAAATCTTTATATTTATATCTTAAGTAATGTTGAGAATATTATTTTACTAATACATGTTTTATTTTAGCTCTCATTGACAGCTGATGATTATGTGTCTGCGGATAACACAATTGTTTGATTATTTTCATTGCATAAGAAGCCATCGAACGAAATGAAACAAATTGTACAAAGGTATCATTTAATTAACTTTAAGTAATATATATCACTCTTTTATATACAAATAGACAATTTACTAAATAACTTGGATTTTAGTGCAATGAATGTTTGTAAGGTTTTTGGCGGAAGATCATCATCCACAACCCAAAACCTTCGGTGGATACATGCTAAGGTAATTAACTCTAAGTTTAATTATCTGTATTAAAATTAGCTATAATTCAAATTTATGATCATTGAACTTGAATTACAGTGCAATAAGCAAAGAGAAAGTTGGGAATGTGGATATTACGTTATGCATTGGATGAGAACTATAACAAGAGCTGCGATCATGAATTCTTGGGAGCATGTAAGTTATTCTTTTATAAGTTTATAATATATGTCAAATGTTTCTTAATTTTGAAATTCTAAGACTAAACTTTGCACATTTATTTCAAGTTTTTATAGATACAGAACCATTGGCAAGGTCTGACATAGAAGAAGTTCAACAAGAATGGGCAAAGTTCTTTCTTAAAGTTAGAAGTACGTCTTAGTATTAGAAATTTTCTTAATGTATTACAAGTACATTTTAGTATACATTGCTATATATATTATTTAAGAACTAGAATATCATTATGTGAACTGAAAATGAATTAAATCTGGTTTCTGGAACTGTTTGCAGAAAGGGTAGTAGCTAATTTAATCTGTATATTTAAAAAAAAACACACACAATGTCGGTTATGGTCAAAATCGACGTTGTGAAAGACTCACCACGTCAGTTATGGCCAAAACCGACGTGGTGATTAATATAATAATTAATATAAAAATAGATTTGTTCTTATATTTTTCTTAATCTATAATCAAGTTTGTATTAAAAGTATTTTTAATAGATTTTATTCTTATTTCAATTTCTAGCTACAACAGAAAGAGAAACTAAAATTAAGTTTGACATAAATCATATTATTTAGAAATATGATAAAATATTCTTTCTCTAAAATGTATGTAATTATGATCTACACCTAATTGGGAGACTAGTCCATCATCAATACATTAATAATGTTACACGAGACATTGATCTAAAGTGTGTGCCTTAGCCACTAATAAAAAGATTACTAGAAGTTATCTCATAAAAAACATCAATTTAAGATGAGAAAAAACCAAATTATATTCGAAAATTCAAATAATTAAATGGAAAACATAAAAACAATGCAAGTATTTTTGCTTTGTAGAACAAGGATTTGAGTTTTAAAGAAAGTAAGAAGATACTGATTTTCATGGAAAGTTATTTGAAGAAGAAATAAAATGATCCCTTCCTCCCAAAATGATCCCAGTCAGTTACTCTCAAACATAAAAAAGTTGTGCATTTTTTTTATTTATGGAAAGTTATTTTTATTCTCTTTATTTCCAGCGGTTGCGGTTAATATCCCGCCTTAACAGATTTAAGTTTAAAAAGTATACAATTCTTTAAAAAATATTTTATCAAAAAATTCAAGCACAATATTAATATTGTTATTCAAATGAGTAGATAACATAATTTTTAATTAACTTACATAAACCAAATAATAACAAGAATTACAAAATAAATTCATAATTGTGCTATAAAACTTTATACGTTATAATTCATAATACATGTCTAATGCCCAAATAAATAAGATTGAATTTGTTTAAAATAGTTACATAAAATCTTTTTAAATTTGATTAACCCCTTTTGGATTCGAAGATCGATAATATGAATCTAAACTATTAATATGATTACATCATCCTAAATAAAATTGTTGGAAAGCAAAATAAAAATAAAACTGAAAATTATAGCAATAGAGAAAAAAATGTAAGAACAAATACATCCAATGCATTTTTGATAAAAAAAACTAAGGATTAAAATGTTTACATGATATAGTGCAATTTATTGTAATAAAGTCTTTAAAAACTTCAAATTTACTCTTGAAATTTCTATCTCAATCAATTCAATTAAGTATCAAATAATTTTTGAAAAATAATTTCTTAATTATTTGATACTTCATTGACTGAGTAAAATAGATCTTCAAATATAGAGATTACATTTCCTAACACTCTCTTTCAATGTCTTATTATATTTTGTTGAGCTACAATCCGAATACTTGTAATTCAATCATGAAATCCTCATTTCAATCAAATCAAAGAAGTACCAAATAATTTTAGAAAAATAATTTCTTTATTATTCGATAATTTATTGACAGACTAAAATAGATCTTCAAACATAGAAATTATAATTCCTAACCCTCTCTTTGACTTTCTTATTATATTTTGTTAAGCTACTAACAAAGATATATAAGTATTAGGTCTAGCTAAGATGGTCGAATGAATCATGTGACTTCAATCCAAAAAAATAAATAGAATGAAAGGCAAGTTGGACATTTCAGTCCACCTAAGAGTTTAAATATATCTGCATAAACCTGTTTTATATAGACATGTTCTATATTGACCTGTCCTAAATAAACATGTTCTATATATACCTACTCTATATAGACCTGTCTTACATAGACCTGTGCTACATAAACCTATCCTATATACACCTGTTTTATATAGATTTGTCTTACATAAACCTGTCATAGATAAACTTATGTCAAATAATTATATATGATATTTGATAAATATGGTAACGATATTATCGGTTACCTTATAATTTTTTTGAGGTTTTCTATTCAAACGGAGAAATATATTTAAATTTTATTTTAATGCATTTTGAAGTGAGTTACTTGTTGTATTTCATAAACTTTTTATTTTAATGTATATTTATATGTTATTGTATTTTATCAATGTCAAGATAACTCACATTTTTGTATATTAATTAAATTAAGAATATATAACTAAAAAAATATGTTATTTTAAAAAGTAAAAAAAATAGATATGAAAAGGAACAAATTATTGTTAAAAATTTGACATTAAAAAACCAGAAAGAGTATTATTTAATTTTTATTTCAATACTACAATAAATAAATGATTAAATGAAATACTTTTATATTAAATTTACACCTTTCATTCTTAAAAATATTTATAATAAGAAAGGACTCAATGTGTTTATTTATGTTTTTTACAGATTAAATTTATGCATTCACTAGAATTATGCATGTATTTATAATATGAAACTATTTAGTGCATATATTTATTAAAACATGAATGTATCCGTTTTTTTCCATGAAGTCAACATTAATAAATTCAGTGTATAATATATTAATTATATATTATATTTAATAAATATAATTAATTATATTATTTAATGTTTATATAAATAATAAATAAACGAATACATTCATTAAATATTTAATAATATATTTATAATTTTTACAAATTAACGTACGCATAGAAGTTTGTGTGTATTTACTCTTTGATGAAAATATTTATTAAAAGAGTGTATTTATTCTGTTTTTAAGAAATATAAATTTAATTTACACATGAAAGTATTTATGTATTTATTTAATGTTTATATAAATATTAAATGCTTAATTGATCTTTGGTACCGTGAAGGCCTATATATAGTGGTACAAAGCTCATAAACAAAATGTAATAAGCCACTCAATTGGTAGAATTGGGGCAGTGCTCTTTCTTCTAGGTTTAGCTATTTGATTTTTTTCTTGATTATGTATGAAGATCTATTCTAAGCAGTCAAGGAAGTATCAAGTAATTTTGTAATAGAATTTATTTTCTAAAAATTACTTGATATTTCCTTGATTTGATTGAGATTTGATACTTCACTGGGTAAGAAGTAATTAAAGTGTTTATTGGGGCAATGCTCTTTCTTCTAGGTTTAGCTATTTGATTTTTTTCTTGATTATGTATGAAGATATATCTTAAGCAGTCAAGGAAGTACCAAGTAATTTTGCAATAGAATTTATTTTCTAAAAATTACTTGGTACTTCCTTGATTTGATTGAGATTTCATGCTTTAATGAGTAAGAAGTATTTAAAGTGTTCATTGGGACAGTGCACTTTCTTCTAGGTTTAGCTATTTGATTTTTTTTCTTGATTATGTATGAAGATCTATCTTAAGCAGTTAAGGTAGTACCAAGTAATTTTATAAGAGAATTTTTTTTCTAAAAATTACTTGATACTTCCTTGATTTGATTGAGATTTGATACTTCACTGAGTAAGAAGTATTTAAAGTGTTCATTGAGAAGATTGAAAGTTTTAATGTGATGGTAGTTTCTAATAATCTGATTTTCTGGTTTTCTTATTGTTCACACATATTTTTTTTTTACACTTTTTTTTCTGATGTTGGAAATTCAGTTTTATCTTGGTTGGAATGTTTTGGAAAAACATATATGTTACATGGATGCAGATGTTTGCTACGAAGTGACGAAGATTTGTGGATGTAGTTAAACGAAAAGATCTAAAGGTCTATATAGTTATATTTAAAGTTGGAGTGACAATGTATCAAAAATAGAGATCAGACCAACGGTTGAGATCATAGAATATTTATATAATCTGGTGTTGATAGTCTTATACCAATACGTTAACTTTTTAGTTCTTCAAATGAACATGTGCATAGTATAGATGGTAACAATTTTATACTCCCATGAAAGTTATATTCTAGAGTTTTGTGTTGTGTGTATTTTTTATGGGAGAATGGTTACACACAATCCTTTTGGAGGTATGTTTTATCTTATTGGACTTGACAGTAAACATTGGTTTAGTACCAGAAATGTTTTGTATAGGGTTAAACAACTCTTTTCTGCTTCTATTCATATTATTTTTTGTTATTGATAATAAAACTAATTAAATTACTTTCACTTTTTAGTTTAATTAGTTAACTCAATGAAATCAATATTAATTCATTTTCGTATTAGATTTTCAATTCGTAATACCATGAATTTGATTCAAATTAACTAATAATGTGATTTTTTTATTGTCATCTCTTCTATGCATAACTTCACTTGCTTCCTCTAACCTACCCAACACTCATAATGATTTTCCTCCGTCTATGAAGTTGAACCACTAAACTTGGCATATCATACAATAAATCCATAATATAGCAAAAAAACAACTAAAAAAAAATCTTAAAAGTTTTGTCTATCAATTACATCAAATACCTAACATAAAGAAACACTATACATTACACTACAACTTATATCTAATATCAAATTTCACATAAAAATGTAATTAATCAATCAAACCATAAATTTTAAATATACTTTAAACATGAAACATTAAATTAGAAACACAAAAATAATACAAGTATTGATGCTTTGTAGAACAAAGACAAATGTTCTCTACATAAAGCTAGAAAAGAAGTAAGGTTAGGTGTGAAGGACATGAGTTTTAAAGAAAGTAAGAAAATGGTGATTTCCATGGATAAATAAGAATTACAAAATAAATTCATAATAGTACTAAAAAAGTTTATACATTATAATTAATAATAGATGTCCAATGTCCAAATAAATAACATTGAATTTGTTTAAAATAGATGCATAAAATCTTTTTTAAATTTAAATAAATTTTATTAACTTCTTTCGCATTCTTATATCAAAAATACGAATCTAAACCATTAATATGATTACTTCATCGTAAATAAATTTGAAAATAATAGCAATGGAGAAAAAAATGTAGTAGTAAATACATTCAACGCATTTTTTATTAAAAAATTAGAGGATTAAAATATTTAGAGTTATATTACAATCTATTATAATAAAGCCTTTGAACACTTCAAATTCATTCATAAAATTTCTATATCAATCAAATTAAAGAAGTACCAAATAATTTTAGAAAAATAATTTTTTAATTATTTGATATTTCATTAAAGGGTCAAAATATATCCTCACATAGATAGATTATAATTACCAACCCTCACTTTGAGTGCCTTATTATATTTTGTTAAGCTACAAACAAATATATATAGGTATTAAGTCTAGTTAAGGTGGTGGATTGAGTCATACGATTTCAATCTAGAAAAACAAAATGAAAGGCGAATTGGACATTTCAGTCCACCTATCAGGATAAACATATCTATATAAACCAGTCTTATATAGACATGTTCTATATAAACCTGTTTTACATATATTTGTCCTATATAGACCTGTTCTACATAGACCTATCCTTAAAAAACCTGTTATAGATAAAGCTATCTCATATGGACCTGTTCTCCATATTTTCTTAAAAAAAACCTGACTTGTGTCAAATAATTATATATTATATTAAATATGCTAACGATATTATTTATTATCTTATAATATTTTTTTGAGGTTTTCTATTCAAACCAAGAAAATTATTTAATTTTTATTTTATTTTAAGGCATTTGAAATGAGTTACATGTATTTGTTTAAACTTTTTATTTTAATGTATATTTATATGCTATTGCATTTTATCTCTATCATGATAACAAATTTTTTTATATATTAACTAAACTAAGAATATAACTGAAAAAAATATGTTATTTTAAAATGTAAAAACAAAATACATATAAAATTATTATATAGACATATTCTATATAAACATGTTTTACATATATATGATCTATGTAGACATATTCTACATATACCTGTTCTATATTAACAGCCTGTCCTACGTAGACTTCCTTTTGATAAATCTATCTTATATAGACCTGTTGTTGTACATATACATGTTCTTTAAACTTTTTATTTTAATATGTATTTATATGTTATTGTATTTTATCTTTGTCATGATAACTAATTTTTTATATATATTAATTAAATTAAGAATATAACGGGAAAAACGTGTTATTTTAAAATGTAAAACAATACATATAAAAGGAACAATTTTTTGTTAGGAAACTGACACTAAAAAAGTATAGAGAGCATTGTTTAATTTTTATATAAATACTACAATAAATAAATGCATAAATTAAATACTTTTAAATTAAAGTTAAACTTATAATTGTTAAATATTTATAATAAGAAAGAATTTAATGTGCTTATTTATGTTTTTTACAGATTAAAATTTATACATTCATTAGAATCATGTATGTATATAATATGGAACTATTTAGTGCATATATTTATTAAAACTTTGAATGTATCCGTTTTTTATTTTTCATGAAGTCAACATTAATAAATGCAGTGCACAATATATTAATTATATATTATATTTAATAAATATAATTAATTATATTATTTAATGTTTATATAAATAATAATTAAAAATACATTCATTAATTCATTAAATATTTATATTTAATTTGTATTTATAATATGAAAGTAATTAATAAAGCATTTATAACTTTTACAGATTAACGTAGGAATTTATTAGAAGTTTGTGCGTATTTACTCTTTGATGAAAATATTTATTAATTTACACATTAAAGTAATTATGTAATTATTTAATGTTTACATAAATATAAATATTAAATGCTTAATTGATCTTTGTTACTCAAAAGGCATATATATATATATATATATATATATATATATATATATATATATATATATATATATATATATATATATATATATACTAAGGCACTCAATTGGTAGAATTAGGGCTTTTTCTCTTTTTCCTAGGTTTAGCAATTTTGATTTTTTTTTCTTGATTATGTACGAAGATCTATCTTAAGCAGTTAAGAAAGTATCAAATAATTTTATAATAGAATTTATTTTTTTAAATTATTTAATACTTTCTTAATTTGATTGAGATCTAATACTTCAATAATTAGGAAGTATTTAAAGTGTTCATTGAGAAGATTGACAATTTTAATATGATGAAATTTTCTAATCATCCAATTTTGTAGTCTTCTTATTGTTCACAAATATATATATATTTTTATACCTGTTTTCTTGTTGTTGGAAAGTTTTTTGGTTATTTGATTTTTTTTATCCATAATGAACTTGTGATGTTTTATATTTATATCAATCCAATTAATTAAAAAAAAATTCCATAAAACCAATTAGTCGAAAATCTTTGGAAAACTTATCTACTAAATGGATGCAAGTTTGTTATGGAGTCATGAAGATATGTAATTGTAACATAAAGAAAAAGACTACAAACCTGTATAGTTGTATTTAAAGTTGAAATCACAATGTATAATAAATTATAATGCAAATATCATATCAATTATTAAGATTATATGAACATTTAGATAATTGGGTGTTAATAGTCTTATAATAATAATAATACACTAGTAGAAAAATGACCTTCTACGTCAGTTCTGGAAGACATCTATGTTGGTTATGCAATCGACATTGATGTAGGCGACGTAAAAAATCTTGGATATACAATGTTGGTTATGCAACCAATGTAATGTGTACGTCACTACGTCGGTTGAAAATAGAAACTGACATCATATAACCAACTAAAATAATCGAAAGAAGTGGATACTACGTCGATTGAAGCTGGAATCGACGTAGAATAGGACTTTTTACATCGGTTGTAAGCTAAAACCGACTTAAAAAGTCATCTATTACGTTGGTTGTAATACAACCGACGTAAAAAGTCATATTTCTTAAAAAAAAAATAATGGGTTGATAAATCTCTAATCAATACAAGAAAACATCACAAAAAATTTTAGAATTTTCTAGGAAGTATAGATATGTGAATTAAAAGGTTACAATCTAAAAAAATAAGTGAAAAGTAACAAAAAAATAAAAAAGAAACCATAAACAATGGAATTTTGGAATTTTCGGAGGCCCAATCGCCTTCGGTTGTTGGCCAACGAATTCGTTACCCATTTCGAGAAACTTTCATTTTTGGAACGTCTTAATCCAGCTCTCTATCAAAAGTTATGACGGTTTAAAATTTTTTCATCCCTGAATTTTCTTAAATTCGACGTAGAAGGAGCATATTTGGATTTGGTACCATCAACATTGTTGTTGATTTTGCATGAATTGGCAACATAGGAGAAACCTCTTTCGAACCTGTCTAGTCCACTTTACTATTGTCCAATTTCTTTTAAATAAAAAATATTATTTAGTGTTTATACTGAGAGGGAATGTAAACAATATACAAAGTGAAGTTTTTTTTTTTTTTTACATTTTACATTTACTTTATATGTAAATTTTTCAAAAAATTATTTACATGAATAAATAATGTTTGGAATCACGATGTCAAATAAAGAGATGGTTGCACTAGTAGGAAAAAGACATTTAATCGCAGTTGTATAAGACTTACAAGTGCGGTTGTCCAACCGCCATGGATTCAACCGCGATAAAAAGTACTAAAGATACAAACGCGATTGTACAACCGCGATGGAAAGTATAACATACCACCACAGTTCTTCAGAAACTGCGTTGAAAAATGGCTCAGACTGTGCAAAAATAACAAAAACTGGCACATACTAAACAATCGCGTTTGTATGTGCCATACCAGCGCGGTTCCCTCTACAACCGCGCTGGTATGTGCCAGTTTTTTTTTAAAAATGCTGCTGCCCAATGCCAAAATTCAATTGCTGCCAAAATTCATTTGTTGCTACCAAAACCGAAATCCAAAATCCAATATCTCCAATTCAACACATACTAAATTCAAAATTCAAAATCTAATATCTCCAATACAACACATACTCAATTCAAAATCCAAGTTGCCACAAACACAAGAATTCTAAGTATTGACACAAACATTATATAAGTCTATATATGCATACAGTAGAAAGTTGTTACAATATACTACAACTTAGACAAATATTACTATACATTATACTAGAAAGTTATTACAATATACTACAACTTACTACAAGTTTACTATAAGATTTCATTTCTCTTCTCAATGAAGTAAGTTGCCCATGCTGTCTGAATATCTTCTATGTACTTATGTTCAATTGGATCTGGATTTATAAACATCTGAAATAGAATAATTGTGTTAGTAGTAGTCATCATATGCTCATCATAATTTTATCTAATTTGAACACTTTCATACATGTTCCCAAGAGTCGGTGATATGGGCTTAGACTATGGTCTTCATCCAATGCATGACATAGTAACCACATTCCCAACTTCCTTTTTGTTTGTTACACTACAATTTCATCGAAGTTAATTCATGAAACAAGTCTACAACGAATTTAATAGGTTCAATTAAGAATAAAAATACCTTAGGTTGCACCCAACGTAAGGTATAGGATGAGGATATAAATCTACCGCGATTATCGACATCAGGTTCATTTTTCCCTTGGATGAGTACTGACCACCTCTCATTTGAAGGATCTTTAACATAAAAAACTTGTTTTGCTTGGTAAGCCATGATAAAAGGATTTTCCTTATAACCTATCTTTGCGAGATCAACTAATGTAAAACCCAAGTCATCAACATGCACTCCTGTGTTACTATCAACCCATTTACATTTAAATACCGGTACTCTAAATTTCACATAGTCAACTTCCCAGATTTCTTCAATTACTCCATAGTAACTTATTGTAGCCATGACAGGATTGTTATCTTTTGAACTAGCAAAGTGCATTGACTCTGCCTCAAGGGTGACACCACTATTCTGCATTGTACTTTTTTGATCCTCAGTGTTTGTGTAAAAAGAGAACTTATTAATATCATATCCAGACCATGTTATGACATCAAAGTTAGGTCCTCGTGCTAACCATTTCAAATGTTCAACATCACAAGCCCTTTCACCAATTTTCTCTTTAAACCATTTCAAAAACGTCTTGTTATGTTCATTTAACAACCACTTCTCATTTGCACGTGGATTCACTGACTTCAACAACATTTTGTGTTCATTTAAGAAAGGAAGAACATCGTCAGTATTGTTCAAAATATACAAGTGTGCTTGGAGTACCTGTTGTTGATCTTTTCGAATTACCCTCACACCTCGTGTGCCTTTGCCTTCATGCCTTCCTTTATACCTAGTCTTTGGGACGCCTATAGCATCTACATCTGACATATAATTGGTACAAAACTCCATTGCTTCCTCTGCAATATATCTCTCAACAATAGATGCTTCAGGTCGATATGGATTCTTCACGTACCCTTTGAATATCTTCATGCATCGCTCAATTGGGTACATCCATCATAAAAACACAGGACCGCATAATCTAATTTCTCTCACTAGATGAACAATTAAATGAACCATGATATCAAAAAAGGATGGTGGAAAATACATCTCTAGTTGACACAAGAGAATGATAACTTCATTTTCTAAGTCATCCAACCTAGTAGGATCAATTGCTTTCCTACAAATAGCATTGAAGAATAGGCATACGCGAGTGATGACTTATGTAACATTTTTTGGTAGAATTCCACGAATAGCAACTGGAAGAAGGTTTTGCATCAGAACATGACAATCATGAGATTTTAAGCCCATGAGTTTCAAATCTTCTATTGAGACCAGACTTTTAATATTTGAAAAGTATCCTTGTGGTACCTTAACTCCTCGCAAGTAGTTACAAAAACTGATCTTTTCAGATTTTGATAGGGTATGACATGCTGGTGGCAAGTAAGTTCGTTTACCATGAGGTTGTGGTTGTAACTCCAACCGAACACCCATTTCAACCAGATCTTTACGAGCATTTATTCCATCCTTTGTCTTTCCTTTAATGTTTAGCAATGTCCCAATTATACTATCACAAACATTCTTTTCCACGTGCATTACATCTATGCAATGTCTAACATCTAACTTAGACCAATATGGAAGTTCAAAGAAGACCGATTTCTTCTTCCATATGTTTTTCACCCCACTATGCTTGACAGTTTTCCCATAAGCCACTTCAATATGGCTCACTCGATTATAAACTTCGTCACCAGTTAAGGGTGGAGGTGCAGTTTTGTCTTCTTGACAGCCATGAAAAGGTTTTTTCAACCTACGATAAGGATGATTACGTTTCAAAAACTTTCAATGGCCAATGTAACATGTCTTCCTCCCATATTTTAGCTGATGGTAACTCGTGTTCTCTTTACATATTGGGCAAACATGATGTCCTTTAACACTATAACCACTAAGATTTCCATATGCTGGAAAATCATTAATAGTCCATAGTAACAATACTCGCAAATTGAAATTGACCTTTTCATATGCATCAAAAACCTCAACGCCTTCATCCCATAACAACCTCAAATCTTCTATCAAAGGACTTAGATAAACATCTATGTCATTTTCGGGTTGCCTTGGTCCTGATACCATCATAGACAACATCATATACTTTCTCTTCATGCACAACCAATATAGAAAATTATAAATAATTAGCAAAACAGGCCATGAACTATGTTTGCTACTTAAATTACCGTATGGATTCATACCATCTGTTGCAAGACCAAGTCTGAGATTTCTTGGATCTCTTCCAAACTCAGGATACAAAGAGTCAATTTTCTTTCATTGTGGTGAATCGGCAACATGTCGTAACAACCCATCACATTTTCTTCCATTTACATGCCATGTCAAGTTCTTTGCATCATTAACATTGGCAAAAAAACGTCTTAATTGTGGTATGATTGGAAGATACCACAATACTTTTGCTGGAGGACCCTTTTTCATGTCATCATCATCACCGTCATTATCCTTTACTTTGTATCTTGAAACCCCACATCTAGGACACTTATGCAATCCTTCAAACTCTTTTCTGTACAATATGCAATCATTGGGACA
>Ga0209700_108637_pt1 | contig 12823 bp, 5 predicted proteins | sample SiratroredBW_FD_187528 | JGI IMG/M metagenome (GOLD analysis project Ga0209700, IMG submission 187528) | Root nodule microbial communities of legume samples collected from California, USA - Siratro red BW (SPAdes) (version 2) | ecosystem: Host-associated > Plants > Roots > Nodule | place: USA... | reverse complement strand
TTATATAATATATAATTATATATATATATATATATATATATATATATATTCAATATAAACAAATCTCCTGATATGAATATGTCTTCCACTAGCATTTACTTTTTAATAACTTAATTCCATTGTTGTTATTAATTAATTTTGGACAAATTATTATTAATTTTAATTTTTCAGAGTAAAATGGTTAATTAAATACCTTTATTACTTCCCTACCATAATAATGATAAAGATTCTTAAAAACACCTTTACATTACTGGTTCAAAATTTCATCTTCTAAGGCAGCAATCTCCTTAGTAAACTTCAAAACCATCTAACAATCATGTAAAAATAGAGAAAAATATTCTAGAAACTTATTTACACTAATAAGAAAGATCAATGTAATTTATGTATAATAATCCTAATTATGTGAAAATAAATTTAATTAACCATATGGATCAATAGTGTAAGTTATCATAGAACTAAAAAACACAAACAATTCTTTTTTTTAGGAATTAAGAATACTCAAACTTTTTTTAAGGTTTAAAAATAGAGATTAAGATAAAACGAGGAACCATTTCTATATTTCATTCTTTACTAACTTATAGTTGGGTTTCCTTCATTTCTAGTTCGCGTTTTGATATCTAATTTTGGTCTAATTGTACTTTATATTTAATATATACCATGAAGAAATAATTTAAGTAATTAAAATTTAAACATTAAAAAATATATGTATATTAATAATTATACCGGGATTAAGAATTTTCTAAAATGGGAAAACTAAAATCGTAAAAATTAGAATAACTAAAATCACAAATTATAAATTACAGGGCGACTAAATTACAATTTAACCTATAGACTTAACGATTTAAAATTGTTATTTTTAAAAAAAATATTTTATTACAAAATTACTAAGTAAATGAGAATGGTGTAATATTATGAATAGGAAATTTAATTGTTAGCAGTAATTTATTGGTTTAAATATTTTTTAATCCCGTGCTTAAATAATAAATAAAAATGGATAATAAAGGCAAGTTAATGTTTAGTATACATAAAATTGAAGTATTTTCTGTTACATTAGTGCATATTTAGGTAACAATTATTGATACAATAGTAAATATTAGTAATTGAATATCCAATTGTTGAAGTGTATATAAAGAATTAACGTGAACATTTTACATTGTTTTAAATGTAAGTGTTGTACTGATAAAAAAATGATATTGGACTACGCTCAGAGTATAACTGATTATAAACATAGTTCGTAATTAAAAAAAATATTCAAGAAATAAAATATTTTCATCAACAATTGTAGAGAAAAATATTCTTAATGAAAATATTTTTTCAGAATTACGACCAAACTTTTAAAAGACTATTTTTAAAAATTTACCCGTTACTACACATAGTATATGGATTCAAATATAAATTATTTTGATTTTCAACCACCCTTCACTTACCAAATCCCAATTAGTTATTTAGGTTTCTCTTTTGACCGGGTACAAAAAATATAAAAAAATTGGAAAAATAATTTAAACTGTCCATAAAAATAGCCGAGGGGAAATACTCATTGCGGCACAAAATAGACAGCATAGGAAAAATATTTTCAGAAAACATTTAGCAAATGTTAAAATAAATATAAAAAATTCAAATTATTAAATATATAAAATATGCTAAACTTAAATTTATATATATATATATATATATATATATATATATATTAATTTATATAGATAAAAAAGAATTGGGGGGCCAATGTCACTTTACACCAATAAAGTTTCGTTACTGTTAAAATTTTTTAAGTATAATATTTGATTATGTTTTTAGTTTATGTGATTTTTTTATTATATAAATAAAAAATTAGTTTTAGTTCTCCGAATTTAATGATATAATTTTAGTCTCTAACTATTAGAATTGACATACTGCATGACTTTTAAAAACATGTAATATAATTATATATATATATATATATATATATATATATATATATATATATATATATATATATTTTCATTTCGAAGGATTAAAATAAATTGTTTTAAATGTAAAGGAATAAAATCAGAATTATTCTAAGTTTAAAAAACAAAAGCATGATTAGATAAAATAAAATCACAAAATAGAAAAAAGAGGAAATGGAAAGAAGGTGAAACGAAAACCCTAGAGGCAACATTTTGTATAAAAGGAAACATCGAATCCCTAAAATCTCACCGCATTCTTCAAATCAGAATAACAACAATGGGGATTTGTACAGTTCAGCCCATCCCTCTCTCCAAACTTCCTAACGCTTCCCCTTTTCTCCCTAAGCCCTCTCTTTCTCACAGAGTAAACCCTCTCAGTCCCACCGCCGCTCTTTTATCTCGTATGTTTTCTATCCCTTTCAATTTCTTATTCAATCGGAACTAAAACCTACGGTTCTGTCTTTCTGGTGTTTTCTTTAATAGTTCTGTTTTAATCTTGATTAAATTCTTGTCTTCGTGTGTTGTGCGTTATTTGTGTCACTTTTGTGGAACCGTTGGTGTGAATGTGTTTTACTACTGCAGCTGCATATTTGTGACTTTTGTTGTTGTTGGATTTTGTGACGTGGCAGGATCGATTTTGTTGAGAAATTTGTCGCCAAGGGCTACATCTTCTGAGGAAAGATCCAGTGGGGCAAGTCCGTTTTTCAATGAGAAACGCGATGGTGTGATAACCCTGGAGGATGCTAAAGCTGATGATAAAAATAAGTTCGATAAAACGGTGAACGAAGACACAAAGGAAGAGTTACCTGACGAAGGACTGGGTTTGTCTTTTGATTTGCTGGATAAGTTCAATGTAAATGTCACTTTAACCACCATTCCTACTAAGCTTTTATTATATTTTTAGCTGTGTATTTGACTGTTCAAGGCGCATGTTTTATTTTCTATGCCTGTTTAGATTTGTCTGCTATTCAAATATTGAGTTGCTATGTTGACAAGCTGGTTTGTTGATGTGCTGGTGTTTATAGAATATGAATAATGAAGTTGGGGGTTCAGGGCACATGTTCCCTCCCCCTTCTGATTAGATTTGTTTCTGTTTCAAATATGGAGTTGCTATGATGATAATCCACTTTATTGATGGCATTTACAAAATGCTTGATGATATTTCGGCAATCTTGTCGAATCTGAGCGGTTACCTGAGCAACTCTCTACCCTTACCTTTTTGCTTTTTTGAGAAATTGTATATGGTTTTAGCTTTTTCTGTGCATTTATGCCCGTGTTTGAGCCAAAAGCTTGATTTTGTTTTTGGTTCAAATATTTTATTACAACTCTGTTGTAAAATTATTTGTCTGAAGGGACCATCAATGTATGGGTTTCTTCGGTTTCTTTACTAAAGGGATTGGATATTGATTTTAAATAAACTATATAACATCATTAAAATATTTCTAATTGGATTTTATTTTGCGATGCACAATTATTATCTGGTGCTTGTGAAAACTGTTTGCCTTCGTTTACTCGTGGAAAGAAGGTCGACTGTAATTCTTGCTGTCTGTATGTTTGCATTGCTGCACTGATTTGCCAGTAAATTTAATAAGACTTGGTTTTGATGTGTATTATAAATCTAACTTGCCTCCTTGTTTCCTTTAACAGTTTGACACAAATGACACTGGTTCCATTGTCTTGTATGGAGGTGGTGCCTTGGCGGCTCTGTGGCTAACATCTGCCGTTGTTGGTGCAATTGATTCTATCCCAGTGGTGTGTATCATTCGTTGTTCATATAAACTTTTTCACAAACCCAGAGCCAACTCATTCGAATGCTGACATTTTTTGTTCATTATCATGTAACAGTTTCCCAAGTTGCTGGAAGTTGTCGGGCTTGCATATACCGTATGGTTCACTTCCCGTTATCTGCTTTTCAAGGTACTGGTTTCACTAAGTTTGATTGATATGTGCATCTTGGTTATGCCCAGATTAATTAAATTTGTTAACGTGCAGCAAAATAGAGATGAACTGGCTACTAAAATAGAGGAGCTCAAGGAGCAAATTTTTGGTTCAGAAGATAATTGATTTTCCCGAACGGATGAAACATTTGTGTTGCCACTGTAACATAATTGTACAGTAACAATTACTTTTGGTTTAGTTAAGGGAATGTGATATTAGTCTACCCCGTACTGAGCCTTTCCTCTGTATGCAGCCTACAACTGGTGTTCGTTGAGAATTAAAAATATAGCCAGCAACATTTTTATCGTATTCCTGATATTTTTACTGCCATGGCACAGTTTTCTCGTATTGAATATGCAATAAGTCCAAGTCATCTGCATCATCTGCAACAAGTACTCCCTCGTCGTAATAATTGTCATCGCTTTCTTATGGAAACATGGCATCTGCCGAGCGTTCGTCCATTTCATTTGTATAATATCCGAACGTCGCTGGATGATTTTGAATAAATAATGTATAGTCAATTATAAAAAGCAAGTAAAACGAAAATATTTATCAAAGAAAAAAATAGCCAACAAAAAAAAATATCTGAACATCAATTAATCTGAACAACAAAAAGCTATTATGAAGTTTTGAAATTTACAAAGGAGATGACCTTGTGATTAAAGTTAGAACATCATCGTCATCTGCATCTTGTGTGGCATCGGGGGCTCGCATTTGAACCAGGAGATCAGATATGGAACGTATGTTGACAAGTAAATAGCATAATAACGCGGCAATTGGAGCTAACTTTAAACTCATCTTCATCAATGTAGCCAAGAAACATCCAACCAAGAAGTTAGTTGCTCCAACTTCGAATCCTAGTTGGAGCTGTCTCGACAAGCTAAAAGCCATCAGGGCAAACGCCCCAGTGGAAGTGAGGGTCATCGTTTTCCCATACCCGTTCTTCGCTTTCCCTTCTTCGCAGTGTTCTTCCAAAATTGACCACAGAGAGGTAATCATTAAGACCATAAAACCCACATGTGCCTTCAACAACAAACTTTCCCCATGTCTCCCTCTGCATCTTGGAACAAAGAGCATCAAGATAGATAAAACTGAGCTTACGAGACTGTACACCACGATCTTCAGCGGGTTCCAGTGTCCGAACAAGCCTTGGAAAGAAGGGCTGAGGGCGTAACAAGTGAAGCCCACTATGCTTGACACAGAGCCTGTGAATCTCCATACCAAAGGGTGGATTACAAGTTTTGATACCGAGTTTTGAAAGGCCTCAGTATTTATCATTGTTATTATGAGGAAGAATGTTAAGTTCAAACTAAAGACAAGTGCGTTAAGATAGAACTGAGGAGGAGAATTTATAGTTGAATGAACAGTGTAGGACAGGGACACTCTTGCACAAAGTCAGGGTTCATCCGTGTGGGGCAGACTAGGAAAACGGCTTGAAGATGTAGCATAGTTATAACGTACATAGTTACGAGGAACTTGCCAATGTCTCTCACCCTTTCTTTCTCTTGTTTGTCTTGTGTTTAAACTCATTTTCTAGTGTAAATATACCATTGCTTTTTTTATTTTACATATCTATGTATACAATTTTGCAGCCAGAAGCTGGTGTTGTCTGTTAAAATTATCTGTTAATCTATGGTTAGAAGTGCATGGTGGCCTTGCTGGGCAAGACTCGTTAGAATGAAATTGTAGGTTATTCTAACTAAATCAGGAATTATATCTATCAATACACGGAAAACATTTAGTTATAACAAACACTATATCATAAGATTGAAAGTTACCTAAACCTTATTATTTTGATGACATCATTTGTTTATCTTTTATTATAATTCAGTTGTTAATTCTTTAATAACGAATTTTGTCTTTTCAAATGCATTCCTTCGGGGAAACATAGTTATTGATAGTTTCATTGATAAATCTATTAATTTAGTGTCACCTGCTTAAACAACAAATTTTATTAATTGATTTATACACACATACATATACATACATATATATATACATATACATACATATATATATATATATATATATATATATATATATATATATATATATATATATATATATATATATATATATATATATATATATATATATATATATAAAAGAGAGTAATAATTTTATAAAAAATAATACATAGTTATACTTAAAAATACGGATAATAATTAATAATATAAAATTAATATAATTGATTTCCATTTGAATTTATGGGATAAATTCAATACTCAAACCAGTCATAATTAAATTTCATTGGTTTAATTATGATTAATAAAACTCATATGAGTGATTTAAATTATGTTTATATATATATATATATATATATATATATATATATATATATATATTAAAAATCTAATATTTATCACATAAATTACTTTACGTAAAAACAAGAGTTATAACAGCTTACTTAAAAAGTTTCCTAATACCATTTATTGATAAAATAAAATATATATTTTAGATGTATTTTTTTTTTCAGTAGGGTAGAAATTATATAACTTACAAATCAAGTTTAATTTTTTTCTATTTTTATTATTTTGATAATAATAAAGCAATATATAAATTTTGAAAAATAAAAATTTTCTTTAAATTGCTAAGGAATAAAATTTATAATAGTATGTATATGAAAGAAAACTTCAGTTTTCACTGTCTATTTATTTCTTATAAAATTAGTATGTAATTAATATTATTAGCACTAATTAATGAATTAAAAAATAAAACAATAAAAAGAACGAAAAACTAAGACTATAAGGCTATCAAGGAAGGATGAAGAAACATCCAAAGAATTCAAAAACAAAAATCTCTACTATTATTTCTTTGTATTATCCATTCTAACATATTTTTTAATAGTCTTAAAAGTATCTTTCTCTGTTGTCGAGGTTTTCTAGAAGTTTGAACATACTTATCCAACTCGTTCTAATTATTAAAGAACTAATGCTCCATCAATACCCAGAAAAAAGAAACATCTTCAAAAGCATTTTCAGGAGGCCTATCAAGCCTATAGGTTATTTGAACTAGATCATCATGCCCATTAGAGTTTGAATTAGACCTCCTCCAAAATCAAATTCACTCACTTCTTAGAAACTAAACTCTGCTCCTAATTAAACTTGGGCACAACATTATCAAATTACAAAGGTTTTCTATTTATCTCTTTCCTTGTTTCGCTATCCTTCTACTCTCAATGAATTGCACATATATTGTATGTGACTGTTCTAAAGTATTATGCTTATCATGACTTTTTTTTTCTTGAGAAATAACATCATCCATAATAGATAAAGAGAAAAAATAATTGAAAAGAGTTAAAGCCACAGAATGAACAACATCACACTTAGGAGAAGTTTGTTTATTCTATTTAGCAACTGGAGAGGAGTCAATAAGACTTGGTTTAGAATCTGACGTATGATATACATCCACCGTCACAACAACATCACTATCCCTCTTAGAAACAGATGGTGAATCAAACTTCTTGATGTAAAGCACACCACCTTAATAATCTTTCACTAAAACTTTTTACAACACATCCAGAAGTATCAACTCTTGCAATGACATCAAGGGTTATGAAAGGTTAAACAAGGATAAGATAACTATGAACAAAAATAACAAAGAATATGATAACATAGAATAAGGTTATATTTGAATGTACTCTTTTTGTTTACAATAGCTCACTTAATATAAAATTCTAGGGAACTAAATATATAAATTCTTCTAAATAAATACATTTGATATTCTCTGATACTCCCTTGATTATCTCTAATATTCTTACTAATATTCTCTGATAATAATATTCTAACATCAACATCATTATCCCTTCTAGAAACAAACTGAGAAACAACTTCCTGTCGTGAAGCCGTAACACCTTAAGACTTTTAGCACAACTCACTATTTGTTTTTCAATTTTTTTTTCATTATGTTATTATTCCTAAAACAAGAAATATATTATCATTATTATTTAATTTTATGTATGATGTAAGAAGCTAGAAAATCTGTCATCTGAGTAGACATGGTAGAAGTTGAATGAGCACTTGATTATTATATTATTAAACTGAAAACGCGTATTTATAAAAAAAGTAACTAGTCAAGCCTCATTTCCACTCAAGTCATCATCTCTCTAAAACCCCTAATTCTCTTTTTTCTCTGATTTCTCTCTAAACCTCTGCTTCCGTACTTCATCAGTTTCTCAAGTGGAGCTCACTGTTGGACTCGTGACGGAGAATAGAGCAAGTCTACCGGATCAGAATCTCCGTTAGAGTAAGTTCGTTCTCTGCCCTCTTCCCTTAGAGCCATTTTTAGGTTTTCATTTTCCTCTACCTTATGAGCTTGCATATGGCCTGAGTTATCAGATAGCGTCTTTGTGAGCTCAGTTTCCTAGTGTTTTAGTCTAATCGTTGATCAGAGGTCCTTTGGTGCAGATTCAAGTTCTTGAAGATTTTAGGCTTTGGGGCTGTTAGAGAGAACTTCTAGTGCAATTCAGGTAAGGGAAGCTGACTTGCATTTTACTTGATTCTAATTTGTTTGTGAGTTAGGGTTTCATTCAAAATATGTTTGTGAAAATGCATCTGTGATGATTTATTTGCTGGCATGAAATTTAAGTTGAGTTTGTGATAGTTTATTCATTCTGGTATGCATGATGAGTATGTGAAAATTGATGGAATGCAAGTTGAATTCCTAGTTAAGTTAGTCATCTGAGACATGTGTAGTAGCTCTGTGGTAGTAAAAACTGCATAAATTGTTTGATAACTTATATATTCTGCATAATTCGCCCAGGCGAGAATGGTTTCGAGTAGCAAGTATCTCTCTGGACTGTTTTCGCCCAGGCGAGAAGTTCCTCGCCCAGGTGAGAAAGTAGTTTTGCTCAAGCGAGGGTACAGTTGCCCAAGCGAGAAAGTCCTTGAAGCAAGTGTGCTCTCTGGACTACTTTCGCCTAAGCGATAAATTTTTCGCTCAGGCGAGAGGTATTTTCGTCCGGGCAAAATTGGCCCAACTCAAGCTATATATATATATATATATATATATATATATATATTTGGCTTTTTGTTTTCAATTGTTTAACTCTTTTGGAATGCAATGTATGTATTTAATAAAATAGATTAATTGATAATTTAAGTTTAATTATACTGATGGTTTAGTGATTTCTTTAAATGTTGAGATTGAAGTGGAGATTGAGATTTAAAAGTGACTGAATACATAAGTAGAGATCTATATTGTGATGTAATATTGTTAAAAGTGTCGATAAAGTTGGTCAAAGCCTAGGTATAGTGTTTTCAGGAAAGAAAACACCCGTGTCTGGGTTAATTAGGAAGTGCATTGTCTAAGGATCTGATCAATAACGATTGATATCTTGACTCTACTAGTAATAGGAATCAAATAGATGATCATTACTAGGTGGTGAGAGTCGAAGGAGGTCTGAATTGGGTGACTGCAGCTTGAAACATAGCTGGTCAAGAAAGTCTCAGGGGGACTAACCCTGTCATACATGATTGATGATTCATTTGTGTGGGGGATGTGTGGATTCACAGTTTGGAGATGTATAACAGGTGCATATCTCGGGGTTTATTCAATACACGAGTCTTCCGGAAGTAGAGTCATGTTTGTAGTGTGTCAGATTCTTATATTGTGATGATACATGAAATTGAATGTTTTTTATTTGTTAAAATTTGGTTAGCTTACCCTTTGTTTTTGGTTGTATCGTGTTTGATTTTTTATCTGTGATGATTGTGTCTTGACATAGGAGCAGATAGTGTTACAGATAGATCTTTGGGAGATCATCTAGGTTGAAGGATGCTGTTAGGAATAGTATTATATTTTGAAAAAGTTATATATGATATTATAAATATGTTTTGAAGTACATGATGTTAATACTTTAGTTGCCTTAATAGAAGCTTTAATTTTTTGTGGGATGTTACATATGAGGCGTGTTAGTGATGCATTAAATCATATATATTAACAAAACATATAATTAAGATAAAATATAAATGATTATCTTTTTATGGGAAAAAGTGATTAATTTACAAATAATTAATCATTTAATATCATAATGATGTAGACATTTTTAATCAATTATCATAATTAATAATTGATTCTTTATTGTTTTAAATACAAACATTAGCAAATAATTAATCATCATTTAAATTAATAATGAACTACATTTTACAATAATCAACTATATTTATTAAAAATAATCTTTTAAGTTCTTTTTATAGTAAAAAAATATTAAATATATTTTGACTTTCATAAACTCTATAAGAAACAAAGAAATAATTTTTGATAAAGAAAATTTTATTGGAGGTTTATCTTGAATATATTTGGTTAAAATAAGTTGCATAACCTTTTGTTATTTTAATCTTTCTGAAATATCCACTATTACAATTACAAGTGAAATCTTTCTTTAGTATTTTGTAAATTTGTTTTGAAATTTTTGTACAATTAAATTTAACGCGTGCATGTAGTGGGTTTTAAAATTATTGATAGGATTTCAAGAATTTTTGTTATACCTTAAATGATTACATGTTTCACCTGTTAAAAGTGATGATAATATAATGTTCAAAATAATAGGATAATTTTATTAGTCGAATTAGTATAAAAATGTGTTATCATCTTCTTAAAAGCTCTTTTTTTATTTTTTTTAATTCCGTATATATTTTTGTTTTAATTATGCTTTTGATAAAGTTTTACAGGAAAAATCTTGTTAAGTTCATTAATCATACAAAAATTTTAAAATGCCAATTTCCTTACACTTAAAACAACATGGGTAATGAGAAAAAGAATTTCAATATTATAAAAATATAGAACGTATTTAGATTTAATAAAGAACTAGTTATTCACATTAATTCTGTTCAATACTACACAATTTTGATAATATTAAAATTGACAAATAATCTGATTTTATTGATAATTTTTATGATTAAGTCTTATTTTGATACTTTTTTAAGAAGTAATATTAAATATTATATTATTATTTATATATTTCTTAAAATTTATTTCTTTAAAAAAATATTTTTTTACCAAAATTAAAATTAATTATTTCATAAATATATAATTCCATTCGAAATACAGTTTAAATAAGTTTTAATCATCACTGGTCATGGATATTTGAAATCAAACGTGAATAAACATTTCTAGTTGATTTAAGCAACTTTTTTTTTAATTATAAATATATCACTGCATTTCTTTTTATTTTAAAGTTCGATTTTACGATTAAAATAAAAAAGAAAACATCTTAGGAAAATATTTGTTTTACTCACGCTTTATTTTCATTTGATACTGATTGTAGTTAATAAAATATAATATATTAATAAAATAATAATATATATAAGTGTTAGATAGGTGTAAAATAGGAACATATCAACGCCTTAAATCACTCTAACTGTCTGAAATCGATAAAGAAGTCTTCCATTGGTTGACCGTAGTCTTCAAAATAGCCACCAAAATCATCGTCAGTATCATCCCTATCTTGGTCGTAAGATTCAGTATCCTCATCATCTGCATGTTGTGCGGCGCAACGTGCACGCATTCCAAGCAAGAAATCTGAAATGGCACGAACATTCACAACCAGATAGCAGAACAATGCGGCAATTGGAGCAAGCTTTATGCTCATCTTCATCAATGTCACCAACAAACATCCAACCAAGAAGTTAGTCACACCAACTTCGAATCCAAGTTGGAGTTGTCTCGACAAGCTCAAAGCCATCAAGGCAAACGCCCCAGTGGAAGTGAGGTTCATCGTTTTCCCGTACCCGTTCTTCACTTTCCCTTCTTCCCAGTGCTCTTCCAAAATGGACCACAGAGAGGTAAGCATCAAGACCACAAAACCCACATGTGCTTTCAACAACAAACTTTTCCCATGTCTCCATCTGCATCTTGGAACAAAGAGCATCAAGATAGATAAAACTGAGCTTACGACACTGTACACCATGATCTTCAGCGGGTTCCAGTGTCCGAACAAGTCTTGGAAAGAGGGGCTGAAACCATAACAGCTGAACCCAACTATGCTTGAACCAAAGCCCGTGAGTCTCCACACCAAGGGGTGGATTAGGAGTTTTGATATTGAGTTTTGAAAGGCTTCACTATTGGTCATTGTTGTGAGGAAGAATAGGAGGTTCAAAATTGAATATGGGAAGAGTTAGAAGTTAGAATAGCTTATGAGGAAGATTTAAAGTTAATTAACAGTGCAATGCTATGTTCTTAGAAAGTGGCTGGAAGGTGTCTTCTTGACCAAATCGAGAAGCTTTTTGGGACTTTTTTACTCTTAAACTTTACCATGGTTACCAGGAACTTGCCATTAATTTCACGAGCTTCGAGGTAATTTATGTGTGCTTTAACATGAAATTTCAGTTCATTCTTCCGAATTATTTGTACGGAGTGACAGGGTGGTTTGAAAATGTTATTGCTATGGAAACTAAATAGAACTGGTCAATTAACGAAAAAATGTGTTATCCCTGTACTGGTGGGAACTATTTCAGTCCAAAAAGCGATGAAAACCATATAATATAATTGATATGGACAATAATAGTCCAAAACACCTATTCATACTCCTTTTTATTATTTTTATGAGAAATAAATGAAAGCTATGAAGCTCGGACATTCTATTTTTGGTGACTATTTTTGGTGACGTATCTGTGTCCGACACGTATCGGACACTAACACCCGTACAACACTCGTACGACACGTATTAGTGAAGTGTCCAGTTCAAAAGATAATATTTTAAACATCTAACAATTTTAACATAGTTCTAACATAATTTTAACAAAGAATAATACAATAATTTACTTAAAACTCGTTAATTTATTATAAAGATAAGATACAAATCTTATATATAATAAGAATATTTAGATTATATATATTTCTTTTGACTTTTTAGATTTTAGATAAAGAAATTATATCTATCTTATTGTTATATTTGACTAACTTTGTTCATAGATAGTTTTTTAACACCTAAATCTTGATTGAAATTGATAGTCATGTAA
>Ga0209700_108636_pt1 | contig 12824 bp, 6 predicted proteins | sample SiratroredBW_FD_187528 | JGI IMG/M metagenome (GOLD analysis project Ga0209700, IMG submission 187528) | Root nodule microbial communities of legume samples collected from California, USA - Siratro red BW (SPAdes) (version 2) | ecosystem: Host-associated > Plants > Roots > Nodule | place: USA... | reverse complement strand
GAACACACAGACTTGTCTGATGGGTGAAAGAACTAAGTGGTTCGCTCAGTTCACATAAGTGGTTCGCTGTGTGTAGTTTTGGAACACACAGACTTGTCTGAGGGGTGAAAGCACTAAGTGGTTCGTTGAGTTCACATAAGTGGTTTGCTGTGTATAATTTTGGAACACACAGACTTGTCTGAGGGGTGAAAGCACTAAGTGGTTCGCTCAGTTCAGATAAGTGGTTCGTTTTGTTCAGATAAGTAGTTTGTTCAATAATTTCGAAAAAAATGTACCACATAATAAAACTACGAACAGAAAACCCATCACGAAGTGATCTTTTTGTTATAAGGATGCCATTGGTGTACGTAATGGAAGAAAACATGGAAACCAGAAACCCAAAACACAGCAACAAACCAATATTCTGCATACATGCATAACACACCAAGCATAAAGGATGAACATAAACGTAATCTACAACGACGCACAGATCCAAACCAACAACCAGAAAGCACACCAATATTCTGGGTTTCTTGAACATAAAAAAGACAACACATTGAGAGAACCACCAGTAACCATAAAAAGCACACGACGAAACGATTATTAAACATGAACGAAGCACTCATACAAAAACCACCAACAATGTTTCATACCAACAACGGATGAGAGAACATACACAGTTTAGGGTACACAGCACGGTAGGAAACACCACAATGACGGTGGTCTTGCCCGGAAAAACGAAGGCGAATCTGTGGGCAGAAGGAACGCGAATCTTGTTGTTTCGTCTGTTCTCTCTCCTTCAGAGGATGCGGGGTTAATGAGTGCAATGAGAAAATGAGATCCGCTTTTCCCTCTCAAATTATCCTGCATTTTCAGATGAGAAATGACAAAAGCAACCCTTTACAAAAAGACAAACATGAACCACGTAAGCAGACAAGAAGTTAGCTTTCTCTTTCTTTGCCACGCGGGATGACAATGACACGTCGGAGTGTCAAATGGAGGTAAGAGAAAAACGAGTGTCAAAGTAACATTTTCCTATTATTTGCTTACCCATCTCAGTGTCTACATTATCTTTCTTTTCTTCTTTCTTTATTATTGGCATAAAAATGTCAATGTGAATTATTAAATATTATTTAATACTATTCTTTTAATTATCAAATATTTTAAAAACTGTCAAAATTTTAAGATTAAAATTACAATTTTTTAATATATATTTTACAAAATAAATTTACGCTTAAAAAATTAAACTGCCTTATTCAAACTAAAAGCTTTAAATTAAAAAAAATTACCCAATCAAAGCATTTAAAAAAATTAAAATCTAATAATTCAAAATTTTACATTTTGAATTTTCATTTCCATCCAAATACCGCCAATTCTTTGGAGTAGTGTGACTGGAAATATCATTTTATAACATTTCCTAAAGTTATTTATATTGTTGTGGGGACAAACTTGGTGGAGGGAACTTCGCAATTCATAGTAAAAATATTAAAAAATATATTTTCATGATTTCTTCACAAAAATTAAATTTCTTAGTATGGATAAAATGCTTAGTCTCAAAGAATTTCATTCTACTTTTATAAACTTTACTACATCATAAGCAACTTACACCATTGTTATAAGTTTTGCTTCAATAATAAAGACCTTATGAAAATTCACATTTTTTTTTTCATTTTAACCTTTACAACTAAAAATTACTTACTTTAATTATTGAAATATTGTACTATTTTATTGTTACGATCCAAATTTTTATGTATAACCTTGTTCTTAATTTTAAGACCCACCCTGTCATATCGGATTCTTTTAATGGAAGTTTCTTCCAAAATTCAAGTCCCTAACTTTAACACATTTCTTAAGACTTCGGCCTTCGAGATGTTATTTCTGTTTTAAGATCACTTTTGTAAATAAACTTTTTCCTTCTAATAAAAAGAAAACAAAATACACTCTGTCATTCCAGATATCCCTGTTTAATGTTGATACTGTCCTTATAAATAGCAAGACAAAACACATTCTAGTAATCATACACAAAAAGTCAATTTTTAGACAATCAATTTTCAAATATTTGCTATCCAGACAAAAATTACACTGCACATTTCAAATATGGCTCAATGTTGGCCATAGTTCCAGTCCTTTTACAAAGATTTGCATTTAAATGCTGGTATCATTATTATGTATTCATGATGAGTTAGAAATCTATTTTTAATAAAAATGATAAAAGAACTTATAAAGGTTTTTTTTCTATGATTTTAGATTGAAGATAATGTCTTAATTTCTTATATAATTTTCTTATATAAGTTTACTCATGTCGAATTTTTTCCGTATCTTCTAGTGAAGAACCTAACCGTCCTGCCTCATGATATTTCTTTCCCAATGACTCGAAGAACCAAGTAGCACTTCTAAGAGACAAAACTTGAGTACTCTTTCATTCTAATGGGAAAAAGTTGCCTACAATTCAGCCTTTACTATTTGCTAACTACTCGAGAATTTCTTCAGCTGTGAAACCATCGTCAACTGTAAAATAACCTTTTTGTGTGATGCAAAAATCAAAGGCCACTTGGGATGTTTTAACTTCAATGTGCTTCTCACCAGCTGATTTACTTTGCGTTGCAGACAACTACTGAAGAAAGTAAGGGATCAGATGCCCCACTAATATCAGCACCTTTACTCCTAACATATAGAAGATAATCAATAGCTTTTTCGGTAATAACCTCACCAGGAATCAATACCGGTATGCCCGGAGGGTATGGACATATAAGCTCCCCTGAAACCTCACCTATGCTCTCCCTCATTGTTACTTTTCTTTTACTAGCAAAAAAGGCGTCTCTGGGGATCAAACTCATTATTATATCATCAAAGGGTGCATGAACATTACGCACTTTCTCTTCAGTTTGCTTAATGGAAGAATACGTTGTAGCCAAATGCTTTATTCCCAATAGAAGTCTTTGGACATGGTCCCTACAAGTCCCAAGATTAAATGCGTAAGTAATAGATTTGTTCCCAACAAGTTCACAGATGACACCATAATCTCTGTATAAGATTTCGTCTGCTTCGTAACCAGATAAACCAAGCTTCCAAAAGCCTACTGTGAGACGCAATGGATCAACAGTAGGAAAGGCAGGAAAGCTTGAAGTATCAAGTACTGAGATACCAGGGATTTCTTTTAGCACGCACTTTGCCTCATCGGCTAATGCAATTGCTTGGTTGAATAAAACATCAGGGCGTTCACTAATTTGAGCTCTTGCAGCATCCAGGGATGCCAAAAGCAGATAGCTAGGGCTTGTAGTTTGAAGTGTTTGGAGACATCTATCAATTCTTTCCTTATCTACAATATTTCGTGACATGTGCAGCATAGATGACTGAGTAAGAGAGCATAGAACTTTGTGAGTTGACTGTACAGTCAGATCAGCCCCTTGCTGGAGGGCTGAGTTTGGCAGTTCAGAATGAAATCCAAAATGTGCGCCATGAGCTTCATCAACAATCAAAGGAATCTTACGAGAATGACACAGCTCAGAAATCTTGCTTAAGTTACTGCAAATACCATGATAAGTAGGCGAAGTGATGAAGACTGCTGCCGCTTTTTTACCTTCCATTTCTAATCCCCGGATGGCTTCCAATACCTGCAAAAACATCCACAGAAAAAAAAGTAAGAACTAGATAAGATTACTAAAAGAGTCCTAACATTAAGGAAAGTAAAAAGCCAGATATTCAGAACAATGGCTCATCTTCTGTGTAAGAGTTAAACCAAAAACTATTTAGATTGTTTCTTTAATGAATACGGCAATTCTATTCACATCAACTGCTTCCATGAAACTTTTATTTTTGTCAGTAAATTTTCACGAACGTAAGCAGAATATGATAGTGGGCAGCATCCGAATCACCTGTAATGGAGTGACACCACCAGCAATGTCCCAATCATTCTCATAGTCAGGAACGATGTACTTAGGCACTGCACCAGACAATACCATAGCAGATATAGCTGATATATGAGAATTCCTTGGAAGAATCAGAAATTCCCCCGGGGAACAGGTAGCCATAATGGCTGCCTGAATCCCACAAGTAGTACCTCCAACAAGAAACCATGTATGCGATGATCCAAACAGTTTGGCTGCTTCATTCTGCGCTTCCAATATGGGGCCCTGGGGACAAAAGAGGTTGTCAAGCTCCGGAAGCTCAGGTAAATCAAGCAAATAGGGTCTCTTTCCAATGAGCCGAGTGAAGGAAGCAGGAGCAGCACGCCCTCTGTTATGCCCAGGAAAGTGAAAACTGGCAACATTTTGTTCAGCAGAAGCTTTCAATGCACTGACTAGCGGAGGTAGGTCATTTTGCCTAAGCACCGGAGTGTTGCCACTCAAAACGCCGTCGTTTGTGGTTGATAATCCCCCATCATCTAGCCCAACTGGTGGTGCTGCAAGGCTTCTTTCCTGCATAAAATCAAAATTCAACCATTGAACAACATTCCATACCCCCAATTAAACCACTCCCGGATTCTTCAAGAAAAAACCTAATCAAACCCTAACAAATGCATTGCACGAGCATAAATGTATAATAAATCTGCTCCAAAATTATGTGTTTACAATTTAATTCGAAAACTGGACTACATTTGTATTGCAAATATTCATCTACTGAAATTGAGAGATACGTAAGACAACGACGGTTGAAGTTTAAAGGTTCCATGGTCTGAGAAAAATGTAAATACGCAACAGAAATTGATGTGATGAGAAAATAGTAAATAAATAATGGAGGAAGCGAAGGAGAGAATACCTGCGAGCAACGAAGACGAAGCGGCGGCGAAAGGCTGAGAGTGGAAGCGTTGGGAAAACCCTGCAAAGGAAAAAAGCAGAGCAAGAGTGTGGGAGACATCATCTTCTTCCTCCCACCACTGCAATACCCTTGCAGGCATTTTTCCACTTTTTTTTCACCAATGTAAACAACAATTTTTATTCGATACTAATATAAATTATTTTATAATTAACTTAATTCTCTTATTTAAATTATATTTGAAAAATTAAAAAATTTTTAATAGAAGTAATTTAAATTTATATAAACTATTTTAAATATATTTTAATTTAATATATTTAAATGTTCTTGAAATTTTACTGTTCTGTATTACTTGTTTAATGTTCATGTAGTTATTGTTATTGGTGTGTTTTAAAAAATAATGGATGAAATTAAAATTTTTAAAATAATAGGATGAAATTTAATAAAGATACAAATAATTTAATAAATATTAAGCATGTTTTAATTTTACCTCAAACGTTAACATTAATTACCTAAAAATTATTAACATTCAATAGATCTTTTACCAATGTCGTTAATCATCTTCGTAAACAACTATTTACGATAGTAATCAACACGTCCCCTAAATCTGCAAAGAAAGGAGACGAGGCAGTTTTGAGAAAAAAAAAATAATGATAGTACAATATAATTAAGAAAATTAAATTGAGCGCAAAACTAGAAAATCAGAAATAAACATAAAATATAAAATAAAACTTATAAATAAATAAACAATATGAATGTTTTAATGATAATGCAAATAGGTTAAATATTAAAGTATAGATATTCAAAACTCCCAGTCTTAAAGCTATGATAACTACATCTCACTCTTGAAATAATCCTTAATTAATGCATCTCTCATAGATGTTTAAATAGTTTTTTTTTTATAGAGAAGTATTTATAATTTTACACCGATATCTCATTCTCGAACTTAATATTTTGTTTAAAGAATCTCAGTTTAATTCCAATCAAAATTGAGTAATTTCTCATGGATTAATAGCTAGAACGTATTAACTGAAAAAAAAAAAAAAAAAAACTAATATTGGCACTCACCAAAGTAATTTATTTGAGTTTATGAATGGATATTTACGAGAGATATTCACTCTAATATGAAACATTTTAACGAACTAATTAAAACGAGTTTAAAGTTCGTGTTTGTTTTGCAAATTATTGATAATTTTTAAAGACATCAGCACGTTAGTTTGAATAAAATTTAAGCAAATACTCGTAGAGAAAGATAAAATAAAATATTAAGCCTTTTTTAAATATGTTAAAATCAATTTATCATTTTTAGAAAATTTAAAAATTTCCTATAAATACTTGTAAATTTATAAAAACTTTTTGGCTTTTTAACATGGAGCCTACAACACCTATCTAAATAACTAATCCAAATTAAAAATATAGCTAGAGTGGGGGTTGCGGAAAGTGTCTGGCTAGTTACGCCATCATTAAAGTCAAACACAAACACCTTAGACTATATATTAATCTTAGCTTTTAATGCCTTTTTTATAAATATTTTTCAGAAAATAAAAGTAGAATTTAATCATAATCCAAAATGAATTTATACATAGTAGGTTGTCTGAAAGAGATTTTTTAAATAACATAAGCTAATTTTTTATAAACAATAGTTTTTTTTCTAAAACCATTATATCTGAGAGCTATAGTATACAAACGAAAGCTATAAAGTCAAAACCTAGCCCATGTATTACGTTGTTCTATCATAGAATCGAACATACTCAATTAATGTCACCAACTTCAGATTGAAATTTCAGCACTTACTTTCCTAAACTTCAAAGCCCTAGCTATAGCATTAACACTATAAATACACACTCTTTGTGCTCATAATCTCAACCAAAGATTACATAGTTTCTCTTACGTAATCTTGCAGCTAGCTATATAAGATGAGCAAGGTTGCAGGGTTTGTGACAACCTTATTCATGATGGTGATGACGATGGTGCCAAAAACCGAGAGTGCCCATCATATAGATAACATCGTCACAACACAATTCTTCGACAGCATAATCAACCAGGCTGATGGTGATTGTCCAGGGAAGAGCTTCTACTCACGTGATGCTTTCCTCAAAGCTCACAAGTCCTACCGTAGGTTTGGTAGTCTCCATAACGAAGATGACTCCAAACGTGAAGTTGCAGCTGCTTTTGCTCATTTCACCCATGAAACTGGACGTTAGTACCTCTGCATGTCATTATCATATCATATATTTCGATTTTCTTCCATTTCTGTAACTGTAGTTAGTATGACATACTGGTTTTTTTTACTTGATGAAGTTGATTAACATGTATTATAATATATGAGTATGGAATGATATTGCATGCAGATTTTTGCTACATAGAAGAGATTGGAGGAGCATCAAGGGACTACTGTGATGAAAGCAACACTGAGTTTCCGTGTGTCCCTAACAAAGGGTACTATGGTCGTGGACCTATCCAACTATCGTGGAACTTCAACTATGGACCAGCAGGGCAGAACATAGGGTTTGATGGGTTGAATGCTCCAGAGACAGTGGCACGTGATCCTGTTGTGTCCTTCAAGACAGCATTGTGGTACTGGATGGAGTTTGTGCGGCCTGTCATAAACAAGGGGTTTGGTGCAACCATTAGAGCCATCAATGGCCAACTTGAATGTGATGGAGGAAACCCTTACGCTGTCCAGGCTCGTGTTAGTTACTACACCCAGTATTGTGCTCAACTTGGTGTTGCCACTGGTGACAATCTTTATTGCTAAGTTATGGATATAGTAATATATATGTGTACCATATATATGATGGCAAATGTTATAGTTAATAAATAAACAGTTCAAATGCTCATAGCTTTATTTTGATTATTGTGATTAATACTATGTTTGGATTCCAATCAATTGGGTATCCAATATATATACTTAATGTGAGATCATGGTTTTGAAGAAGTTAAAAGAAATTCTTCAAAACTAGAAATTAATTTATATAGTCCTCCACAAATACAAGATATCATAATTGAAATCTGCGGAAAATCATACAAAGATATCCTAAAAAGACTTCCACTTCCAACAAATGGTGGTGGACAAGTGGAGAAAAAAATTATGGTAAAAATAAAATATAAAGAAATTGGATTGGATATCTGTTCTTGGATTTTCTAAGTGGAATATCCATTTCCTATGTTATATCTTTACATGTAAAGTGGAAAGACTGTTGAATAGGGTTATATGACTCTTCTTCCATTCATACTTATACATGAAAGATTTTCTTTTGTGAAGAACCAAAAAAGTGATACAACCATAAGACACACTCTAACTAGTACTTTTAGATGCCCGTAAAATTTCACTTAAAAATTATTCTCTAGCATATCATAATCCACTCCTTTATTATTACTTCTCTAACAAGTTACTTCAATCCAAGAGACATTCTTAGTTAGAGATACGTCTTTTATGGTCATATTTTACTTGTTAATCGATTATCAAGATAAATCATTAATTAATTATTGGCCTTTAAGAAAAATTTATTGAAAGGATTTAACAATAATAAAATTTAAATTAGTTTTATTTAAGAAATTGATATCATTTTCAATAAATTTTTATAAATCTTTTTATATAATATTTAACTTTCTTATTTCTACTTAATATAAAATTTATATTTTAACTGAATTTTCTTAATAATTTCTTGTTTTATACAATACATTTCTTCTTTATCTATATCACTTCTTTTTCCAACATTTTTTTTCTTTGGTTGATTTTTATATACTATAAATGTAAAATACTTATATTGTTAACCAATTAAAAACATTTCATAGATGATTTATAATAATTATTGTAAAAGTCAACAAATTTATAATATTTAATTATTGTGGTTAGAATAAGTGTAGAAATTTTTATATTAAAATCAAATGAAAAATATGAAAAACCAAAATAGAACAATGGAAAGGTTAAATATAAGATAATATAAATACAAATTTTTTACACAACAACTGAAAAAAGTAACAAAAACAATTTACTAATTTTGTCCATAAATTTCTTATACATGGAATTGCATTGTGCGAGTTGCCAACAACACATTAATAGTTCGTAGAGGATTTTAAACTATATTGCGTTATCTATGATATCGCTTATACATATGTGCTTCATCTTTCTTCATTTTCTCTCAAAAAATAAAATCTTTCTGCATTTCAAACCATTTATGAAATTACAATGATTAAGAATTTCACTAATCTATCATGGAGTAGTTGTAACTAATCAAACTTTATGTAACTTAACATATATGGATTAATGTTAAGCTTTTAATGCAACCGCGAAGAAGCCGAAAGTATGAATATCAACTACTACATTTTACTTACTTATATACAAAATAATACTATTAATTATGCTGTTCTAGAGGTTTTTATATAAGTTAAATGAATTTATTAGTAATTTGAAAACCCAATCTAAGTTAACCTAAAAAGTTACTCTAGAAGTATCTCATAATAAATTACACAATCCAATAAATTTTGCATAAATTAAATTTTATTGGTTTAATTTTTAATCAGTTTATAATAATTAAACTATTACGGTATTAAAGTTTAATTAGATAGATATTTGTAGTTATATAATCTTCTAGGTTAGCCCTAGAGAAGATTACCGACTCCTGGGTCCCGTATCATTTATGCGTTCTGTAATAATAAAATGAAATTCTAATTTCCGTCAAAGTCAAAGTCAAAGTTGAAATAATTTTATTATCAACACACAGAAATTTTACTAGCTCCCTTACTTTCATACTATACCCACGTCATTAATTTCAATTCAATTCACCTTAAAATACTTACTATCAAATTAAGAAATTAGATAATAATTATTATTATTTTTAATGTTTTGTTCATTTATTTCACTTAAATACTTCACTGGTCTTGTTAAATAAGTTCTATAAGAATGTTTAATTAGAATATAAATCATAGAACATTTAAGATGAATTAATAAAGTTCTATAAAATTTCAACTGAAAGTTTGCTTAAAATGGTTGATAGTAAAAGGAATTTAAGTATAATGATTTATAAAAATCAAGAATACAATTCTTCCATAATTTACGTAATTCAATATATTATTCTAATCTTTAAATATTCAATTACAAGAAATACCTAAGTAATTACATAATCACTCTCCTTGAAAAATCTTCTAAAAAATTTTGAAACAAGTAATGAAAATTCTTCACTATCTATCGTAGGTAGACAATTTCAAATTCGAATTATAAGAAAAAACACAAAGAAGGATATAACTTAATATATGGCAACAGATTGTATAATAAATTAACCAATAGCATAATCAACTTTTCTTAATAAACTTTGAACAAATTTTTTTCAAAAAAAACTGAATTATATAAAAGTATTCTTCAATAAAAAAATTTTATCTCAATTGAAATCTCTTTATTTGAAAATAATCGATTATTTATGTAAAAATTAATATTCGACCAACTTAATCGATTATTTTTTAACATAAATAATTATTTTTTAACATAATAGATTATTATCAGAACAAAATCAATATTTTAATATACATTTGTTAAAAATATTACATTTACGTTTTGATTATAGTAAGATAAAAGAAAATAGAAAATGAATCATCAACATGAGACATCTATCAAAATCATCAAATAGTCAACTTAGTAGGCTTCGAATTCTACTTTAACTTAAAACAGAATTCGTTGCATAAGTAAGGCTGATAGCATGAAGAACAAGTAATCTTTCATAATATTCGAGGTTGGAGTTGTTTTCATGAATAGGTAAGCGCTTATCAGAAAGACTGGTTTAAAAGAATTGTTAAGTATTCAAGTGTGAGTCTAAGTCTCACATGGAATAAAAATGAAAAAGTTGAACAATATATAAGAAAGAAGACCCACAAACCTAATGTCTTAAAGTTTTGAGTTCAAGGTAGTGCCATTTTTTTATGTAGATTTAATAAAAGTTCATACTAGAAGTATGAGGTAATCCAACAAAGGAGTACTGATTCTAAAAACAAACTAAGGTCAAAACAGAAGTAAGAGGTTTTGTTTATGGAATTTCAAAGATACAATCAAAGTAACTAGAGAGGAGACATGAACATGTGGTCTCCCAATATAATAGAAGATTAGGTGAACCACATTTTTTTTTGCATGAGTTGCATCATCACTATTTTTTTGTTTTCCTAACACCAAATTTACACAACAAAATATTAGGCTCTCTTTTGTGATACTTTTGGATATTTTAGCTTTGGTACACAGGTTTTGAAAACCTATAATGGAGGATCTTTGTTGTTATGGATAACGTATCTTTTTCATATCTTTGTAAAAGCATCCTTTTGTTTTATACCTATTCATTCTTTTTCTAATAAAAAAGTTCCATTTATAATATATATAAATGAAGACAAATTTCATTTAAAAGTTTATTACTGAAGATAAATTAAACTTGCATTAATTCATTATGGTAGCAGGATTTATCTTAATGAGATATATGAAATTTATAAAACTGTTTTATTTTATTTTATTTTTACTGTTAAATTGTTGGCTTGAAACTTGATAGAGTCAATATAAGGAATGGATTGAGGTGAGAAAGAGGAAGTAGTTTAATTGAATTCTGCAGGCAATCAAAGTTGACAATTCAAAGCTTTAATATGAGTAAGCATTTCGCAGAAACCACGTAAGAGATTGATTTTATCTACACGAAAACCATTATTTCTATGACAAAATATGAGCATCATCACTTGCAATATCGATATTCATTAGCTGAAAGAGATACAGAGAAACTAATGCAATAAAAATGATGAATATTAATTAATCAAAGAATCCTATTTGAAATATACATAGGTGTGTACGTGTTTACACGTCACTACACATTTTATAAGCATATCTTGACCTAAAGAAAGCACACTTTTAATAGAAATAAAAAAACTGAGAGAAAGTGATGAAATAATTGAGCCATGAATGTAGCTACATGTGAACACAGAAGTGTGTTCTAGGGTTTTGGGATCTTAGGGTAGATAGATATATATGAAATCAATGACCTGGACCTTTAGGACTTGGTCCAGAAGCCAAACGTTGCATCCAAAAGGCCATGGTTTTCTTGGCTTGTTCATAGGCTGAAGAGGTGTATGTTTGGAGGTTGTTAGCTCTTGCAAATGCAAACTCCTCAGAGCGAGATAAAACCCTAGCCTCCACCCTACTTTGTCCAACCAAAATGGCAACAAACACAGCAACAGCTACCAAATTCAAAAGGGTGCATGCTTTTGAGGAACTCATGTTGGAAGGTTCTGTGAAAGCTAGAGAAGAAGGGTTTGTGGTATACCTAGATAGCTACTGCTATATATCAAGTAGATGAAAGCTTTTGTGGTTGTGTTGTGGCTTGTTGTTGGTGCCCTTTTATACTGAGACAAGAGGAACAAGTATGGTAGATTTGTGCTTCTCTTTTTGGACTTCACTAGCTTTTTCAGTGGACATGGGTTTGAATGGATTACGTGTTGACCAAGGATTTTTGGAAGTTGCCAAGCAATACTAAATGTTCATATTTTTCTATGTATTGTTTATTGTACCATTCTAACCAAATTAAAAATATCAGTTTTGACATGTATTCTAAAATTCAAAGATACTGTTACTTATAATTAAAAATAAAAAGCATGTAAAAGTAGATATCTTCAGACAACTTTCTCTATAAACATTTCTGAAATTTAAAAAAAAAAATATGCTTAAAGGTAATTAGATCAAGTATACTATATAATTTGGTCATAAATTGTGTTAAGTGAATCCAAAACATGCATAGTATTTGCCTGGAAAAGAGAATACATGGTTTGATGTTGAATATGTCAAAGGTAGTTTTGGCTGAAAGTGTTGACAAAGCAAAGGTGCAAATATATTATGGTAGATAATGTTATGTTTTTAGGAAAAGTTGAATTGACTAACAATATTTGACTATGACAGAGGAAAATGAAAGAATAATAGGTTACACCTAACCCATTATTTAGAATATCACATATTCACACCTACTTTTTTCAGTTTTTAATAGAGGAATTTAATAGCAAGTTGGAGTTTTCTTCATCTCCCAAATTCCAACTACTCACTTTTTTTTTTTTTTTTTTTCAAATTTTGGGGA
>Ga0209700_108635_pt1 | contig 12825 bp, 15 predicted proteins | sample SiratroredBW_FD_187528 | JGI IMG/M metagenome (GOLD analysis project Ga0209700, IMG submission 187528) | Root nodule microbial communities of legume samples collected from California, USA - Siratro red BW (SPAdes) (version 2) | ecosystem: Host-associated > Plants > Roots > Nodule | place: USA... | reverse complement strand
AGCACGTCAGTTAATAGTAAGAATTACAGTTTAGTTCTTCAAGCCTTCTTAGAAACTAATGAAGAAGCTAATGGATTGGCCTTATCTAACAATTGATTGAAAGGGCTAAACAATTGGTTGGAAGGTAGAGTCAAAGAACTAGAAGATGAGGTTTCAAATGATAAAACAGATTTTGATCACCTTGAAATGATTTATAAATCTGCAGCTTCCAGTGACTTTGATTCTAGCAAGCCTGCCAATTGTGAAGATTGTATTGTTCTAAAAAAGAAAGTTAACTATTTGATTACTACTGCATCTAGACTTTCCGTGGGAACTGAAAATCTCAATGCAATTTTGGGATCGCAGAATTGTGTGTTTGAAAAAGCTGGCATTAGATATCAATGTGGTTTCCAAGGAAAGCAAAAGAAGTATAGCAGTTTCTTTATATCTAATTAACATCAATCTTCACCTTTCAAGACCTGCTTTTATTGTTTAAGGAAAGGTCATTCAGTTAGAAACTATAAAGTTAGAAAGTTTGATGTACCTAAAGGACTAGTTAGGTGGGTAGTTAAAAGCATCTTTAACACTTTGGACCCAAGTTTAACAAGGTACCAACTCTTCAAACCTAATTAGTTTTGCAGGTCAGTTTAGCATCCAAGAAGTAGTTGTGTTATCTAGACAGTGGGTGCTCCAAACATATGACAGGTGATGCTTCACAATTGGTGAATGTGAAATGGAAACTAGATGGCTGTCACCTGTGGAGACAACAATCGAGGGAAAATACTTGGTGTTTGTGACATTTGAGGAGATGATGATGTGATCATAAGAGATGTACTTTTAGTGGAAGGATTAAAGCATAGCCTACTAAGTATAAGTCAACTGTGTGACAAAGGCTACAAGGTTACATCTAAGCCAGACTCGTGCCTGATTGCAAATTCAAAAACCAGTGACATTGTACTTGTAGGTAAAAGGGTAAACAATGTATATATGCTCAATGTCTCTTGCATAACATCTAGCATGAACTATTTGTTAACTAGAAATGATGAGACATGGTTGTGGCATAGACGTTTAGCTTATATACATATGCATAATCTCAATAGGCTTGCATCTAAAGAGTTGGTAATTGGCTTGCCTAAGCTCAAGTTTGAAAGGGACACAGATTGTGTGAGGCATGTCAAAAGGGTAAACAGACCAAAAACTCTTTTAAACAGATAAATGTGATTTCTACATCCAGACCTATTGAGTTGCTTCACATAGATTTGTTTGGTCCCTCTAGAACTATTAGCCTAGGAGGTAATTACTATGATCATGTAGTTGTTGATGACTATTCTCGTTTTGCTTAGACTCTTTTCATCGCTAACAAAGATGATGCTTATCATGCTTTTAAGAGACTTTCCAAAGTTATGCAGAATGAGAAAAATAGTTGTATTTCTACCATTAAATCAGATCATGGGGGTGAGTTCCAAAATGAAAGATTTGACAAATTTTGAGGAACCTTTGGAATTAAGCACAAGTTTTTCAGCACCCAGGACTCCACAGCAAAAGGGAGTGATGGAAAGGAAGAACTTGTCATTGGAGGAACTATCAAGGACTCTTTTGAATGAAACAGATTTGCCAAAGTAATTTTGAGCTGATGCAGTAAGTACAACTTGTTATGTTCTCAATATAGTGCTCATTAGAGTTATTTTGAAGAAAACCCCCTATGAGATGTTTAAAGGTAGAAAGCCCAACATTTCTCATTTGAAATTTTTTGGATGCAAATGTTTTATTCTAGATAATGATAAAGATAAGTTGGGCAAGTTTGACTAGAAAGCTGGTGAGTGTATTTTTCTTGGTAATTCCTTACATGGTCATGCATATAGAGTATATAATAAGAGAACCATCTTAGTTGAGAAATCCACGCACATTGTATTTAATGAGACTAACCGGAATGTGCAGGAAAGTGTTAAGACAAGTGCAGATGATGAAGATCCAATTAGACAGAGACTTGGTGCAAAACTTCAAATTGAACCTGAGAAAGTTACTCAGTTGTAGAAAAAACAATTGATTGATCCTGGAATTCAATTGATTATTTTTACTACTCTTAACTATAATTGATTAAAACTTTTTTTTAATTAATTCTGATGCATGAATTGTTTCTATGCAAGCTTGGGAAATGTAATAGGAAGATTGTGCAACTGTGAACTCAGTCAAAGAGTGAGGTTTGAATGACTTGAGCCATTCAAGACATGGAATAGGCATGAACATGAGCGAGAATGTACCAAGAGCCACATGTCTTCAATTGATTGAGAGTCAAAGAGTCAAAAAGTTGTGGCAAAGGATTCCTGAAGCTAAGTCTTGTCTGATTCAATTAATTGAATATTTGTAGAATCCCAACAACTCAAAAATTAAACTTGTGATTTTTTCAATCAATGCATTATTCTTGCTTTATGCTACGTTTTCTTTTCTCCATATTAAATATTGCAATGCCATGTATTCTACTACATATCCTTGCATTGTATACTTGTATTCTAAATTGTTCTGCGTGGCCTAATACCCCCTATCCATTCTAGAATCACCTTCTCTTCATCTTGAGAAATGGTTTTTTTTTTTTTTGGAACCATGAGCAGATTGAGCTTTACCTACTTGAGATTAACAGAAAGGTCATAAAAAGCCCTAAATTTCTTAGGATGGAGTGGTTGGAGTAAGAGAAGTTGAATAATGTAAGAAGGATGCTGAAACACCAGAAGCTTGAAAGGTTCCTAAATCTGATTGGAAATCTCTATCCAAATTTGGTGAGAGTCTTCTTTACCAACCTTTGATTTGATGATGCGACAATGTACTCCCATGTTAAGGGAGTTGATATGACTATAACAGATGAAGTATGGTATGTTGTGGCTGGGTTGAAGAACACTGGGAGGAGGTAAAGGAAACACCTCTGCATTGGAACACTTCAACAAGGTGTAGTTCTTCAAGTCATGCTTGAGAAATCCGCATACTGTAATGAGAGGCTATCATGTTTGAGGCCTTTCCACAACTCCTAGGATCTTAGCTTTCATAGTGATATGGCTGCTAACTCCAAAGGGATACAACCATGTAGTTTTGACTGAGAAGAACTTGATACTCACATAGTGCATAATGAACAGGTTCAAAATTAACTGGATAAACATCATAAAGGAGCACCTGAGCAAGACTAGGAAGCTTATTGATTATCGCATACAATACGTGGTTCTTATATCCAAGTTCATAGAGCATTTTGAAGTTGATTTGGATGGTGAACTGGTTGAGGTTGTTAAGGCTAAAAATGAAATCACTACAACAACTCTACATAAGATAGGATTGAAGAAATTAAATGACGATGATTGGATCTGCAAAGGTGACGAGGAAGAGGCTGGACAACAGCCAACTAAAAGAGAGAGTACAACATATGATGGAGCTGGACCAAGTTTTGCTGTTGCTGGAGATGGAGGTGACCTTGGATAGTTTACACTCATACCGTATGAACCTCTAGGGGAAAGAGGTGAACCATTCTCTAAGTTTGATCAAATAGTTCTTGGACAGTTGAACACCATTGGTTAAGACTAGAGGAGCAATCAAGAGTTTTGTGCAACAAGATTTCAGCACCTTGATGGGCAAATTGAAGCAATCCAAGAGCAGCTTAGGGACATGTACTATGGTCCAACAAAATAGAGTTAATCATGCATATCATATAGCTGGTCATAGGTCTCTTCAAACCCATTTGATGAATCCAATGCTAAAGAAGTAATATGTGTGTTGTGTTTATCCTGTTGCTGTATTAGATTTTGCGTAGAGTGTGTTTGTTGTTTTGTTGTTAAATTGCCTAGGTTTGCATTGTTGCTGCTGCGTTCTACATATTTGAATTCTATTGTTATGTTTCTGTTGTATTCTGCTGCTTATAGTTGTTGGTGTATCCAGCTTGATGTGTTTCAAGTTTGTTTGATTGTGTTATATAGTTTGTATTTCATCATGTAACAAGTCTATGTAATCCTTGTTGATCAAACATGAATGGAATAGATGTTATTTGCATGTGTTTAATACTGGTTTTATGCTTTGAAGGAGTATCAAAGTATAGGCAAGCAATAACAAGTCGTTGGTTTGAACTGGTTTGAAAATTTGCTAAAAAGCAATGAACTGTTTTTTCTAGTTCAATCAATTTAAGTTTTATGCTTTGAAGGAGTATCAAAGTATAAGCAAGCAATAACAAGTCGTTGGTTTGAACTGGTTTCAAAATTTGCTAAAAAACAATTAACTGTTTTTTCTAGTTCAATCAATTTAATTTTTCTAGACCTACTGTGCTAACAAAATTTTAGTTAGTTTTTTTTAGATTTCAATTAGAGCATAAATCTACTAATACAATTTATGCAGGTTTGGTTGGAACAACTCAACACACACTTGATTGCCTTCATCAAATTGGGGGAGATTGTTAGCACTAAGGCATGCTAAGTGGTTTAATGAAGCCATCATGGATCTTGATGTGAGTCCTCATGGGTTTTGGTTTAGAACTTAGGTTGTGTGAGAGAGAGAGTGTGATTCTTGATTCAAAACCATAAGTTACATGATATTTCACTTGAAGAGAGCTCCATTAATTCACTTTGTTTAATAAATAATTGAATGGGACTAAGTGAGGATTAATAGTTTTTGAAAACCTATTTTGAGAGGAAAATCAATCAACTATTTTCGAAAATCAACTTGCTAATTTTTCTGCTTTTCAGAAAAGTTAATCGATTGAATCCCAAATTCAATCAATTGATTTTTGGTTGTTTTGACAGTCTTTTAAAATAGATTGCTTATAAAAGTGGAGAGCGCATTTTAATTAAGAAGGACTAATCATTTGTGAAAAATAAAGATAGAGATACATGCTAATACAGTGAGACTAAGTGTTACATTGATTTACATCAAGAAAAGCTCAAGAATTTGAATGTTGGAACCTCTCTTTGAATGATTTTCGTGTAGCTCTGGTTCTACATCAAAGACAAGTCTTCTGCACTGTTCTTGATAGCTGTGAATATTGTGGTTTTGTGCAGAAGCATTTCGTGTATCATTCAAATTGTATTTGTGTGGTTTTGATTAAAAATAGCATAGGGTTTGTCGTTTGTTATTGTGTGGTTTGATTACAAATTGCATAGGGTTTGTAGTTTGTAATTGTGCAGTAGGGTTTTGTAACTTATGTAGGGTTCAGGGGTTGTTTTCTGCATGGTACAGAGGGTTCTTGCAGGGTGCAAGTGTAATTGGCTTGGATTGGATTGATCTTGGTGATCTTTGAGTGAATTTCTTTGCTTGGTGGCAAAGAGACTAGCTTGTGGTTTGTAATTGTGTGGTTTGGCTACAAATTGCATAGGGTTTGTAATTTGTAATTGTGCAGTAGGATTCTGTATTGGTTCTGCAACTTCTGTAGGGTTCATGGGTTGTTTTGTACAGGATGCAGAGGGTTCTTGCAGGGTGCAAGTGTAATTGGCTTGGATTGGGTTGATCTTGGTGATCTTTGAGTGACTTTCTTTGCTTGGTGGCAAAGCAATTGAATGTAGCCCTTGAGGAAGGTGAACCAATATAAATCTTGGTGTTTTGCTCTCTCTTTATCCTTATATTGATTCACGCACTGTTTCTGCAGAGTTTTGGATAAATTGTCAAACATTCAATTATATGATTCTCACTTTCAATTGATTGATATTTTTGGAACTGCATAATTCACATTCTGCTCTTCATAATTCTGTGTTTTTGGAAATTTCAATTGGCTTTTTGCCATTACCTATTCGCACCAAATAATGTAATTGAGTTACTATGCAAATTTCATTTTTGACATTTTTCACTTCTCTAAATTCAATTAATTGGTTTTCAGTTTCAATCAATTGATTTTTCTATTGCTTTTCGTGTTTTCTACAATTGATTGAATTTTGTTCTTAACTCCAGTATGGTGTTTTCAATTAATTGTATTCATTGTTCAATTGACTAAAGTCTTGAAACTTAATTTTCTTTAAGGAATTTCAATTAATTGATTTTCTCTTTCAATCAATTGAATATGGTTTTAGAAGAAACTTAAAAATTCACATTCCCAGCTTGGTTTATTTTACTGTTTGGAGTTTTTATTTGAAATTGGTTGAGTTTTTGTTCAATTGATTGTTTTCTGGATTCAATCAATTGATTTGAATTCCCAGTTTGTTTTTAGTTAATTGTTTCTTGTATGTAAGTAATTGTTGTTGGACACTGTTGTGTTGTGTGCTTAATTCAATTAATTGCTTTCGCGTTTCATACAATTGCTTTCGCGTATTGCAATACTGTGCGCTATTTTTAATTAATTGTTTTTGGCTTTCAACTAATTGATTTTTTGCTATGTACTCTAAAATCACACTTTTATTTGTTTTAATAAAGGGCTTTCATTCTACACTTAATTACTTTTCATATTTTGTGAAAAATTTTGATAGTTTAATTCATCCCCTCGAACTCAGCCTAAACTACTTTTCATTAGTAACTAAGGATGATACATTAAGTGCCTTTAAGAGACTTGCAAAGATTATTCAAAATGAGAAAAATTGCACCATTGTTGCCATAAAAATTGATCATAGGGGAGAATTTCAAAATGAGAAATTTGAAAAATTGTGAAAATTTTGGCATTCAGTATAATTTTTCAGCTCCAAGAACTCCATACCAAAATGGGGTTGTGGAGAGGAAAATTAGAGCCTTAGTTAAATGAATAAATTGCTAGAACTTTGTTAAATGAAACAAATCTTCCAAAATAATTTTGGGCTGATGCAGTTAACACTGCTTGCTATGTGTTGAACAAAGTTTTAATATGACCAGTTATAAAGAAAACCCCTTATGAACTTTTCAAAGGAAGAAAACCAAACATTTCTCATTTAAGAGTTTTTCGCTGCAAGTGCTTTATTTTAAACAATAGTAAGGATAATCTAGGTAAGTTTGATTCAAAGGCAGATGAAGGCATCCTCCTAGGTTACTCATCACATAGCCATGCATATAGAGCATACAACAAGAGAACCATGTTGATTGAAGAGACTATGCTGCAGGAAGAACCTAAATTTACAACAGAGGATGAAGAAATAGAAGGTATTCAAAGGCTGAAAGATATTGCAGTAACACAAGATGAACAACAAACTGCATAAGTGAAATTTGGAGATTTTGAAATTAATTCCACTCCAGGTCAAATCGATTTGCCTCGTGACTAGAGAGTTCCAAGAGATTTGTCCTTGGATAATGTGATTGGCCAGATTAAGAAGGGTGTTTCAACCAGGAAATCAATGAACTTGTTGTGTGAACACATGACATTTGTTTCACAAATTGAGCCTAAGACAATACATGAAGCATTGAGTGATAATTATTGGATCAATACCATGCAAGAAGAGTTGAACCAATTCACTAGAAATGATGTGTGGAGTTTAGTCCCCAGAACCAGCAAGATGAATGTGATTGGCACCAAAATGGGTGTTCAGAAACAAAATGGATGAACATGGTATAATAGTGAGGAACAAAGCTATATTAGTAGTTAAAGGCTTGAAGAAATTGACTATGATGAAACTTATGCATCTGTTGCAAGGATCGAAGTTGTTAGACTACTACTTGCTTATACTTGTCTTAATGGTTTTAAGTTGTTTCAAATGGATGTGAAGAGTGCATTCTTGAATGGATTCATAAATGAAGAAGTGTATGTTACACAACTAATAGGATTTAAAGATCACAACCTGCTTGGACATGTTTACAAACTCAAGAAAGCTCTCTATAGGTTAAAGCAAGCTCCTAGACAATGGTATGAAAGGTTAAGTAAGTTTTTGTTCTCAAAGGATTATCAAAGCGGTCAAGTAGACAAAACTCTCTTTATTAAGAAATATGAAAATGACATAATACTTGTTCAAGTCTATGTTGATGATATAATTTTTGGATCAACTAATGAGTTGCTTTGCCAAGACTTGGTTTCAGCAATCCAGAGGAGAGTTTGAAATGTCAATGATTGGAGAGCTGAACTATTTTCTAGGAGTGCAGATCAAGCAAATGAGAATTGGAACCTTCTTGAGCCAAACAAAGTACTGCAGAGTTGTGTTGAGAAAGTTTGAAATGGAAAACTGCAAAGAAGCCTCAACACCAATTTCAACAAGTTGTTATCTTGATGTTGATGAGAATGGAATTACACTGGATCAAACTAAATTCAGAGGACTAATTAGATCATTTCTTTATCTCACAGCAAGCAGACCTGACATTATGTTCAGTGTATGCATGTATGCAAGATTTGCCAATCCAAAGGAGTGTCACTACAATGCAGAACAGAGGATTCTCAAATATCTCAAAGGAACTAATGTGGGATTGTGGTATCCAAATGAAGCTACACTCAATCTTATAGGATATTTAGATTTAAATTTTGTAGGGTGTAAATTGGATAGGAAAAGCACAAGTGGTACATGCCATTTACTTGAAGCAAGCCTAATATCGTGGAACAGCAAGAAGTAAGCATGTGTTGCTCTCTCTACTGCTGAAGCTAAGTACATTATTGTTGGAAGCTTTTGTGCTCAACAACTCAGTGACTTTGGTCCTAAAGTCACAAAGGTACCAATGTTCTGTGATAATAGCAGTGCTATAAATCTCACAGAATCTAGTTCATCATTCTAAAACAAAGCGTATAGATATTAGACATCATTTTATTAGAGAACAAGTTAGCAATGTGGTTTGTGAAATAAAATTTATTGAATCAAAAAAACAATTAGCTGATTTCTTTACTAAAACACTTGCAAAAGATAGGTTCAATTATCTTAGGACTAAGCTAGGTATATTAGATCTTTCAAACATTGCATAATAGGAACTGCATCATTCAATTGTTCATTGTCATAAAAATAAATTAATTTATTCGACTGTGAATCGATTTATTTTCTGCAATTAACCACTGACGCTAAATTCCAATCAATGTAGGTTTGGAATTTGATGGACTGTGGTGAGTGGACTTGAGCATGCAAAGTTAATTGAATGAAGCAAATCCTGCCCAACTACTCATGTTAAACCACATTGAGCCACACAATGTCACATATCTCCATGCCATTGGAAGTCAAAAAGGTATTGACTAAAAAGCAACCAATTCAGTAGGTATCCATAAGCAGAATAGTCTTATCCCATTTAACCTACAAGGTACAAAGCTCCACCTATAATTAGATTATTGGTAAAATGAATTTATTTCGTTTTTAAAGCAAAGCCAACTATAAATTTGTGTTATGTGTGTGTATATATTTCATTTTTCATGCATACATATGCGTAAACCTTCAAACCATTCCAAAAACCAACCTTGAGTGCTTCAAAACACACTACTATCATGGCCTCGTCAAGCAATCCAGGAAAAAGAATCAAACTGACTATAAGTGCTGGTTTATTTGTTGATGAAACTGGGCATTTCGAGATCTGGTTTGTTGGTTTAGATCGCTCAAAACCGATTGAAAAATACCTTCAAGACTACATTAGAAAGGTTATCAACACACCCAAGTATCTAAGGGTGGAATGGCTCAAAACAGAGCAACCAATTGAGGTCAGCCAAATGCTGGAGCTGCAAGGGTTGGAGAAGTTTCTTGGGCTGATTGGAAACATTTATCCAGACCTGGTAAAAGTTTTCTTTACCAATCTGAAGGTGAAGGAAGACAGATTACTCCCTCAAAGGAGTTCAAGGATAAGAGTCAAAGGAGTTACCATGAAGATTACTCCTTCAATATACATGGAGGTTACTGGCATCAAGTGTGAAGGACTTAAAGTGGGAAAAGGCAACATTACTGCACTTGAAAACTTCAACAAGGTCCACTTTTTCAGAAGTTGTTTGAGGAACCCATGTGCAACAATGAAGGGATTTCATGTTGGTGGCTTATCTATAAACATGTGAATCATTATCTTCATCATTGTTTGGATTATCACACCTAGAGAACATAACCAAGTTGTCCTACATGAAGATGACCTCATACTGATGTACTATATCCTCAACCAAATGGAGGTCAACTGGGCATATATGTTGGGGGAGCAGATGGTGAAGTCAAAAGAGGCTAGTGGACTGAAAAATTGCATATGTGGTGCTAGTTTCAAAATTTATTGAGTATTTTCGTGTGCCACTTGATGGAGAACTCTCTAAACCTGTCAAGCAACATCATGAAGTCACAGTTGAAACTCTACATAAAATTAGGTTGAAAAAGATCAATGATGACCATTGGATTTGCCAAGCAGATGCAGAGAATGTTGGTGCAGAGCTGAGGAAGAAATGGTTGGAAATGTTGCAAATGTGAACATGGGAGAAGCTGCTATACCTAGTTCTGGATTTTCAAACTTTGAACAGCTAGTGATAGGCAAGCTAGACAACTTAACAATTGAATAGAGGAACCATTATGAGTTATGTACTGCCAGATTTCAACACATGGATCTTCAAATTTAGGCAGTGCAAGAACAGCTGGCAGTAATGGTTGCCTGGAATGAACCAAAGGAATAACATGCATTTTTTTAACTGTCATATGCATTCTAGTTCACACCTAGCCTTTCTCTCCTATTTGATGAATACAAAGGGGGAGAAAAGAAAAGTTTGTAGGTTTGTAGGTCATAAGTGTGTGCTCTGATTTGATCCTAGTTTAGTATCATTTGTTGGTATATTTTGTTGCTATGCGCTCTAATGTTATGTGGTATGGTTGTATCAGTTAACTACTGCAATGGCTTATGATTAATGAATGTAGTAAGTTTGTTTTCAAATCAAAGTACAATTTCTAACTATATATAAATGGTGAACCTGTGAAAGGTAAAACTGATTTCATCAATGGCAAGAAAACAAATCAATTTATTTTCTCATAGTTGATATAATGAGTTTAACTACTTGTTGCTTTCCCAAGTTTTTCACTGTGCATATGAAGTTGGAAACCACTCATACATTGAGCTGTCTTCATCAAATAGGGGGAGATTGTTGAGAATCTCACAGGATTCAATATTTGATGAAGTCAAGCAAGTGGACAAAACCAAAGGCAAGCATGGAAGTTAGAGAAGAAAGCTTAGTCTTTGTCCTGGTAGACGTGAGTGAGTGTTATTGAAGGTAAATGTTAACATGTACACTTTCTTCCATAAAAATAATTTTTAGATATTTGAAAGGAACTACTAATCTTGGTTTTTGCTATAACGAAGAGAAAATTTTAAATTGCAAGGATATAGTGATGCAAATTATGCAGGAGACAGGGTAGAAAGGAAGAGTATAAGTGGAGGATGTCACTTCATGAGAGGTAATTTAATCTCATGGATTAGTAAGAAACAAGGAATAATTGCTTTATCTACTACAAAAGCTAAGTATATTTTAGCTGCTCAATGTTGTTCTTAGTTGCTTTGGATTAGAAATCAACTTGTTGATTATGGAATTCACGAGACTAACATTTCAATTTTTTATGGTAATAGTGCTGCTATTAGTCATTCTAAAAATCCAATTTTTCATTCTAAAGCCAAGTACATTGAAATTAAACATCATTTTATAAGAGATCATGTTCAAAAGGGCACCATTGATCTGCAATTTATCTCAACTCATGAACAATTAGCAGATATTTTTACAAAACCCCTTGTTGAAGAATATTTTAATTATTTAAGAGAACTTTTGGGTATGATCTTAATTGAGTGATGGAAAATATCAAATGGCTTAAACTTATTGCATAAAATATTTTAATTTAGTTTCATCTCCATCTATATAATCATACTTTTTAATTTATAAACAGTGATTTATTGATTACAATATTTTTATATTAAAATTTTTTAGTTTTATTTTTCAAAGTCTGGCGTAATTTTTTTTTAATTAATTCATGTTATGCATTTTTTTTTAATTTCAAGAGATTGAGGTGCAATTCGCCTTCACCAGATTTACACACCTAGAAAACTAAAATTGGTTTGCTATTGTCACCCAATTTATTGTGTTATTCAAACTAGAAAATCACATTAGATGGACTCTCCAAAATTTCAAAGAATATTGTTCCCTCACCTGTTAATGATTTAACCATATCCAATTTAAGTGAGATAATTCAAGGAGTTGTTAAAGATGAGTGTACACAAGAATCATAGGATTTATGTGCTAAAGATCAAGGTCAGTGAGCTAGAGTTTGAAGTCATCCCTATTATCCAAAATTCTCTATCCCAAACACATGACGAGTTAGAATCTTTTTCAACACTTGCCTACAACAGTGATGATTTACATATTTGCATTTGGAAAATAAAATTGGACTATTATGTTGCTATAGCTAAATAAAGAAACAATTCAAAATGATTTTTTTGCAGACAATTTTGATTTACTTTATTTCTAAATCTGAAAACCAAATTAAAGTGTCTTTTATAGAAATATCAAAATCAGATTTCATAGCATGTTGTGCTTTAATGTTCAAATTTATTCATAATGGAAAAATATTCAAATTAATATGGAATACTTAAAGGTGATTAGTTGTTTCAAATCAAAGATATATAGTGTTTTTTAAATTGTTTCTATATGCAGATAAAGTTAGTTTTAATTTAGAATCAATAATAAAAGTTGTTCTTCCAACAGCTAGTTTCAACATTAGATGGTTAAGATTTACCTTTCAAGCATCAAACAACTAGTTCCTACAAAGCTACGTATAGAGGAACAATTCAAATTGAAGAAAAGAGAAATACGTTGTACAACATATTGAAGAAATACATCGTACAATACATTGAAGAAAAAGAGAATTTACTATATATTTGAATATTTATTGTAAATTTGTATATAGAGTTTTGGGTTGTGCGAAACCATTGTGTAATTCTTCACCATAGTAAAGTAAACTCTTGTGAGTTTTGATTGTTCTCTCTTTTGAGAGTGTTTCTTTCAATGGAGTAGTCTTGATCTCACAAGGATGA
>Ga0209700_108634_pt1 | contig 12828 bp, 6 predicted proteins | sample SiratroredBW_FD_187528 | JGI IMG/M metagenome (GOLD analysis project Ga0209700, IMG submission 187528) | Root nodule microbial communities of legume samples collected from California, USA - Siratro red BW (SPAdes) (version 2) | ecosystem: Host-associated > Plants > Roots > Nodule | place: USA... | reverse complement strand
AAAAAAAAAAAAAACATTACAAAAAGATAAAAAGACATGATTTACAAATTTCAAACTTCCAAGATCCATATGAAAATCTAAAGCTTACAAATCATACCTGTGAGCGTTCTTCAAAAATGATTATCTCCTTTTTAAAAGTTCCTTGCTTCTCAGTTTGTGGATAAAAAAATAGGAGAATCAATCTTCTCTTCTTCTCTACTTTCTCTCTCTCTCTCTCTGTTTTTTTCTTCGTTCCTCCCCACGTGTGTTCTTTTCTTTTTTTTTTTTTTTTTAAAAAATGATGATCCCCCTACATGTGCTTTTATCTCCCTTTTTTATTTGCATTATTATTATTTTTATTTTAAATCAAGGTGGTTCAGAGAAGTTACCACTCTTTGACTCATTCTCCTTATTTATTATTTTTTAAAATTAATCTTCAACATGAATCTACTTAGGAATTAGACTTAAGCCATTTTCTAACCGTAACAATTTATTATTTATTATTAATTTTATTTTTATGGAGTACGTGGGTTGTTTTGAACAGTTTCACAATTCTTTTTTTCTTTTTTTTCTTTTTTAAGAAAATATTACGTGGAATTAGGAGAGTGAGAAGTTAGAGAGTTAACTCTTTATTTATTGTTTTATTTATTATTATTATTATTTATTTATTTATTTTTTAAAACTTGCAAATCAAGTTTGGAAGCAGTTATTTTTATTGCTATATTTGTTTTTATTATTATTTATTTTATTATTTTTTTTTAAATTTTCAGATTCTCTTGTTTTAATTTAGATATTTTTGTTATTTTTTTTATCATTTTCGTTTTTTTTATTATTAATTATTTATTTTATTTTATTTTATTTTTTAAAATCACCAGGTATTCAGTAAAGCAGTTTACAATTGAAGTTATAATTATAATCAACCTTCTTTACTAATTAAGATTCATTTCAATTTAGTCTATTGAAAATTTAAAAATAAAAATAATTAAAATAAAATTTGTTGATATGTCAATCTTTTATCCTAATTCATAACCTTTCTTTTGTGTTTACAAAATCAATCACTTTTACTACTCAACTTAAAGGTAAGTAGATAAAATTTTGACGAAAAACCCTTTCAAAATGATAAAATTAAACGACATAGGAGTTATTATGTTTTGAAATACTTCATATGTTTAACATTTATAATTAAATGATAATGTTTAATTATCCTTATATTTTGTTTATTTTTACATTTGATTGTGTCCTTCCTTTATTAAGAATACATATATAATAAACAAATGTGCTTCATCATCAAATTTGACATAATCCTAAGGTTCTCACATTTTACATAATTAAGATTTTTTTTTAATAAAAAGATTAAATGAGTCCACTAAATCGGTTCTAACACAAATGGAGTATGAGTTTAGTCCATTAATACTTCATTAGAAAAATAATAATATACAAATTAAAAAATGTTTAATATTGTAAGCCTTTTCTTTTATATTTTAGACAACCACAACAACATTAAGAGTTTGTTTGGTTAAGGGAATGAATTTGAATGAATTTGAGTATATTAAGATTGTTTGGATTAATGCATAGATGATAAGATTTGAAAGGATTGGAGAAAAACATTTGTGAATGATGTGATAGATGTAAAATAATTTTGAATTTTTTTTAATAAATATAATTTTATAATTACCATTTTACCCTTAATTATAAAAATAATTAAAAATAATATATCTTTAATTTAACTATAATTTTGATAGTTTTAATAACTTTTAAATAAAATATTTAATAATACAATTAACTTTATTTAAATTTATTGTAAATAAAACATTATTAAATTGTTAAATGCAATTATTAAACTAAACTTATTAATTTTCTATACTAAATTTACACAATATTATTTTTTTATATTTATTATAAATAATTACACCTATTTTATTATATTACACATCTATTATTATTGTTATTTTTTTTAACCATATCATTAAAATTTTAATTATATAAATTAATTTAATATATAAATGTTATTTAATGTTATTTTTTATTATATTATAATACATAGTTAATGTAATTAATTATATATTTATAATTAATTATATATTAAATTTATAATACATAATTTATTATATATATAATTAATTATACCTTAATGTTATAATATATAGCTATATATAACTTATTGTATTTATTATACGTTAATATATTTATAATTAAACTTCATAGATATTATAATATAACTTATTAAAAACTATTATTAATAATAAATATTATTATTATTATTAAATTATATTATATAATTAATTATATTTATTTTATTATTATATAAATCTAATTATTAATATATTAATAATCAAATGAATTATATAAAAATATTTGAAAAAACTCATTTCTGCAAATCTTCGTAAATTGTCACTCAATAAAGAGAAAATGCACAGTAAATCTTTTTTCTCGTTTTTCACATTTTATTAATATTTTATTAATCATTTTTCTAATTTCTTTATTTCATTTATTGCAGCAAATCCATCATTGAATCCAAACATTGTGCCAAGGAGTACCTTGTTTGACCTTTGCTTAGAGAGAAGCCAAATATAAGTAAAAGTGCATGTATGTGCAGGTTTTGATCAGAAACTATTCTTAATATTTTCACGTGACCTAATTTCTTACAATCCAATTTAAATATTATTCTTCTTCCAAATTTTGTTTTTCGAGACACTCCATCATCAAGCTTTAGAAGCTCGAAATTCAAAAGGAGTATATTTCACAAGAAAAGAGAAAAGGTAAAGAACATATATTAATGATCTAAATAGAACTAGTTATATTAAAATTAGAAAACTAATTACTAAAGGACCTGGTTTTGACCATAGAGAAGAAAGGGTTCCATATATTATCAATTTTTTGTTTGTATTTTATTTCAATTTTATTTTTTTATGAATTATTGTGACAATGTGTTTGGTGTAATAGTTAAAGATTTGGATCCACCGTATAAAAAAATTAAACTAATTTTAATTTGAATATAAGTCAATGATTTTTTTTTTTTACTTAATATGATATTTGAACTAATCACTTATATATGTGTCAATTCAAACTAAAATCACAAGCATGTTTTGGGTTAACATTCTAATGCTATAAAACTCCACTAGTTAAAACAACATATTGTAGCTTTAAAGATAATTGAACACATTGTAGCTTTAAAGATAATTGAAGATGAAGGTCAGTTTTACTTTTAATTAAACTTAAGAAGATGTTAAATATGTTGAGATAGTATTTAATATATTCCATCTAAAATTTAAACACATTCATAATAATTTTGTAATTTTATTCATTTTTTTATTAAAAATTAGATTTAAAATATGTTTGAAAATAATAGAGGTGATATAATTGAAATGAAGTATGAATATTTTAATATTAAAGTGAAAAATTTATAAATAAAGAATGTTAGTTATTCAAACTTCACTTCAAAAGAACTAGTATTTCTCTAGAAAAAGAACTATTATTTCTCTAGAACCTTTTGTTTTTCTATCTTGTCTATAGAAATTTGATAAATTTGTTCATCCTTTTGAAGATCAGACCCTCTTATAGAAATCTTGGTAAAAAATAGAACAAGTTTATCTTATTAATTTCGAGTAAGTTCCTCTTTGTTCTTTTTTCTTGAGTCAGTTTGAGAGATTCTATATGCCATGGGGAGAGTGTGTTGAATGTAATGTTTTTAGAACTAAGATGAGTCTTTACTAGTCTAGGATCATAAGGGTATGCTCATATCATTGATCAGAACCTTTTTTTTTTTTTATAAAAGATTAACTTTTCTCTTGAGTTTGATGGAGTTGAAATTTTTAGTTTAGTGTTGAACAAACTAAATAAGTAATTTAAGTATTCTGGAAGTGAAGGTGACATGGTCATGTTGTTTTGAATTTATTTCAGAGATTGTTGTATTGGTTGGTTCTTTTAATTTAAAAAGAGTTTATCTTACATTTTCTCTAGTTGATTATGATTTAAATAAGTTTATCTTAATTTGGTTTTGTACTTTTTTTTTATTTTAAAGAAATTCACCTTGAATTTATGCTTTGGATGATTTTAAAATGAAAACCATATTTTTGAATACTTCAAATGAGTATGAATGTATTAGTTTCATTGTTAAATTTCTACAATTGATCTATATTGATACAAGATGTAGTTAGTTTGAGATAATATATTCAATTTTATCTAGAAATAATAAAGTTAAAATGATCTTGAATAAATTTACACCTATATATTGTTTTGCAAATTTTATAAACAGACTTGTTAGGTGAGCTAAATGTTTTTGTAGTGAAATTGCATCTAATAAAAACCTAAAAGTTTTGATTGTTGGACAAACCTTTTAAATAAAAACCCTCATGATTTGGTCGTTGAGCGAAATTTTGGTCTTTAGACAAGTCAAATTTGTTAGGTGAGTCTTTTAAATAAAAAAAATCCCAAGTGTTTTGGGGGTTCCATGAGCCAATTCGCATTGGGCAAAATATTTTTAAGAAAAACACCCAGCGAAGTAGTTGTTGGGTTATGTTGTTTGTTGGACAACTAAAAGTGGTTGGTGGTATTGATGTCTTTAGCTGGATGAGTAAAATTGTGATTGGATGAATTGCAACATGTGCTTAATTAACTAAACAAGTCAAATATTGGCTAAATGAGAATAAGGTTTCTACACTTTGAAAAAACATGTTTTTAAATATTTCTAGATGCTAGAATGTGTTTATATTTTATTTCTTATATCTGACCAATAAAATGTATTTTAACATTTTTATAATGTAATGTATGATAAAAGTTCAATTTATTGATATTTGATGTGAGTTATATATATATATATATATATATATATATATATATATATATATATATATATATATATATATATATATATATAGGTGTATGAATGGAAATTTATGATGGTATGAAATACGGTGTAGACATGGTTATTTAGAGGAAAGGGAATATTATGTGGAGATATATAAGATGTGTATTGAATTCGAGATTCTTATAAAGAGATATTTTGACTCTGTTGGTATAATGAAATTGCATAGATAAAGATTATGCGGTGAGAATCGATAAAGGTTCCTATGTCTGGTATGTGGTTCAAAAATAGTTGGCTTGATAGGAATTTACTCTATTGTATGAGAGGACTTAGTTCTTATTAATATAGTTGCATAAAAGACAAAACATAGTGAATGTAGTATGACGTGAGTTGATCACTAAGTCAAATTTAACGCATATATTTTTTAAGTAGAGTCAAGTGTTTTTTTTTTTATGTATTCAATATTGTTTTAGCATGATTTATAAATTACATATGTTATGAAAGACATTTGATTATGTGATGTGTATAAATGACTTAGAATGAAAATTTGAGATATATTTTTTATAATCTTGTGTTATATAGAAGCATAAGATGTTACATATGAGAAGACTTAGCATAAGTAGGTTGAGAAGTAAGAGAATATGTTTATATTTTTTTAGTTGTTATTTTCTTTAGGACTTATGTATGAATGTATGTATGCGTGCGTATGTATGAGTCTCAAAATGTATGCAAGATCATTCTTCTAAAAGAATATATTATTTTAAAAAATTATCTTTTATTATTTAATTATTAAATTTAAAAAATAAATGATAAATATTAATAACAAGTCACTTATGATTAATTTTTCATTAAATTGTTAAAACTAATCCAAAAAAATAAAAAGGATTACAATTTTGAGAGAGATTACACTTAAGATATAAAATTAAAAGTGAGTATATAACACAAACTTGATGAACAAAAGTCATTATAGCACAAGACTTCTAAACTAGACAAATCATGTTAAATTATTGCTTAGTCACATTATTTTTTCAATACTCTTAATTTTTTGTTGTTGTTCTTGATGTTCTTAAATTTTTGGTTGTTTACGTTTTGAGTTTTTTAATTTTTTTTGTTATTTTTAATTTTTTTCTTTTTGATTTATTAGTTATATAATTTGTTGTTTTTTTATTTTTATCTATAATCGATAAATATATATATATATATATATATATATATATATATATATATATTTTTTTTTTTTTTTTTCTATAATATATATATATATATATATATATATATATATATATATATATTTGTATTATGCTTTTTCCATATAATATTATTAAGGAAAAATATTATTTTCCTCTACTATTTTTGTTTAGTCTATATTTTTCTTACTTTATTTTTTAAATAGTTACATTTTAAAAAAAATTCACCCTCTATTACTTAACCATCATCCACTATTTATTATTTAACCTCCACTCTTACTATGGTTTACATTTTCTAAACATAAAATGTGAAGGGATCTAAGGATCCTACAAGACATACTTTGGCAGTCACAAAAATTGTAGATAGGGTAGACAAAGAGGTTTTGTCGCTAGAGTTCAAGATATCAGGTGTTAACAACAATAACAGCAAGAAAGGCAAGAAGCCCAGCGAGCAAGGAGCCCACATTAACCTTAAAGTCAAGGGGCAGGTACGTTCATTTGTTCGCTAATTTTTTTTTTCTTTCCATTTCTAGGGTTTTGCTTTTCTATTTGATCATGTTACTTGCGTGTCGTAGATATTCGATTTTGTACTCCGGTGAGAGTTTGAGATCGTTTTTGCTGTGTTTATTGTATTACGATTATGTGTCAAAGTATGCCTCTTTAATCAATTGTTTTTACTGAATTGGGGTTTTATGGTTGGGGTGATTCTGATTATGTTTTGTTTTGGTTTGGATTTATGGGATTGGGGAAAATTTGAAATTTGATGTTTTCTTATAAAATTGTTAATTGGATGTGGTAGGATGGGAACGAGGTGTTCTTCAAGATCAAGAGAAGCACTCAATTGAAAAAGCTTATGAATGCTTATTGTGACCAACAGTCGGCTGACTTCAACTCCATTGCTTTTCTCTTTGATGGTCGTCTGAGCAGACTCCTGATGAGGTTTGTGTTTCCTTCATTTTTCTTAGTACATATTAACTGTTCAGCTTTTGGTTTTAACTTGAAATTATATTTTTGCAGTTGGAAATGGAGGATGGTGATGAAATTGAAGCCATGCTTCATCAAACTGGAGGTTCTGCACTCTGAGCCTATCTGCTTCCTCTCCCATTGATGTAGCTGAGTTAAGAAAGATATTTTTATAAGTGAATACTAAATATCATTCTCTTATTATAAGTTATAAGCTCAATATAAATGTTACTGTTTAATTAACTAATAGAACATATATGCATATTTATGATACTTGACATATCTAGTTAAGACAATTTATTAATTAAATTCTTTGTTTGGTTACATGTTTTCAAATCCATCTTCTCAAATCCACTCCCCCAACCAAACAAAGCCTTAAAGTTCACTTTTGATATGATATTGAAGTCTATCCTGACAAGGTTGTTGGGCCCATTAGACCACTTACTATCGGGTTGCTATCGAACCACCTTTACATATAAGTTTTGCGCTCGAGTTAAGGAGTTTTGGCATGAGGAAAGTGTGTCTCCTACATCGACTAGAAATAAGACCTTTCAATAGTATATAAGTGGATGCAAACCTCACATCCACTTATGATAAACTTCATGTGTACTCTAATGTTAATGTACTATTTCTTTAAAATTGAGATGATGGTATTGGTCGTACAAAATAATTTCATTATAAGAAAAATAAAAATAAGAATGGTCTTACCGATACACCTTCTTTGCTTATAGTTAAAACAAATTAAACTTAAAAAAATAGGCATTTATCACTTATTTAATATGAGATTGCTTTCCAAACTTGGTTTATTTATATGGGTAAAATTTACCAATTATATAATAAACTTTTATTGAATGGATTTGAAATCAAGAAAGTTAAATAAAGAAATGATTAGTTACAATAAAAATACCAGATATTCAGTAAAGCAGTTTACAATTGAAGTTATAATTATAATCAACCTTCTTTACTAATTAAGATTAATTTCAGTTTAGTCTATTGAAAATTTAAAAATAAAAAATAATTAAAATAAACTTTCTTGATATATCAATCCTTTCTCGTAATTCATAACCTTCCTTTTTATGTTTACAAAATTAATTACTTTTACTACTCAATTTAAAGGTAAGTAGAGAATTTTGACAAATAAACCCTTTCAAAATGATAAAACCAAACGATGTAGGAGTTATATGTTTTGAAATACTTCATATGCTTAACATTTATAATTAAATGGTAATGTTTAATTATTCTTATATTTTGAGTTTTTTGTTACATTTGATTGTGTACTTTCTTTATTAGGAATACGTATATAATAAACAAATGAGCTTCATTATCAAATTTGACACAATGCTAAGATTCTCACATTTTACATAATTAAGATTTCTTTTAATAACAAGATTAAATGAGTTCACTAAACCGGTTCTAACACAAATGGAACATGAGTTTAGTCCCATTAATACTTCATTAGAAAAGCAATAATATACAAATTAAAAAATTGTTTAATATTGTAGGTTTTTTTTTTTTTTAGACAAACACAATAACCTTAAGGGTTTGTTTGGTTGAGGGAATGAATTTGAATAAATTTAAGTAGATTGTGTATGGATGGTAAGATTTGAAAGGATTTGAGGAAAATATTTGTGAAAGTTTGTCAATGATGTGATGTGTACAAATTAATTTTGAATTATTTTTATAAATATAATTTTATAATTACCATTTTACCCTTAACTATAAAAATAATTAAAATTAATATATCTTTAATTTAATTATAATTTTGATAGTTTAAATAACTTTTACATAACATATTTAATAATACAATTAAATTTATTTAAATTTAATTTAAATAAAACATTATTAAATTGTTAAATATAATTATTAAACTAAACTTATTATTTTTCTATACTAAATTTACACAATATTATTTTTTTATATTTATTATAAATAATTACACCTACTTTTATTATTTACACATATATTATTATTATTTATTTTTATTAACCACATCATTAAAATTTCAATTATATAAATTTTTATTTAATGTTATTTTTTATTATAATATAATACATAGTTAATGTAATTAATTATACATAAATATTAATATATATATATATATATATATATAAATTATTATATTTATTATACGTTAATATATTTATAATTAAACTTCATAAATATTATAATATAACTTATTAAAAGTATTATTAATAAATATTATCATTATTACATTATATTACATAATTAATTATATTTATTTTATTAATATATAAATATAATTATTAATATATTAATAATCAAATGAATTATATAAAAATATTTGAAACAACTCACTCTCTGCAAATTCTCGTAAATCGTCACTCAACAAACAGAGAATGCACAGTAAATTTCTTTTTCTCTTTTTTCACGTTTTATTAATATTTTATTTCTCATTTTTCTAACTATCCCTTCATTTAATCTATCACAGCAAATCCATCATTGGATTCAAAAGCTATGTAAATGAGTATTTGTTTGACATTTGCGTGGAAAAAAGATAAAGCAGACGAGTCAGAAGCCAAATATTAGTAAAAGTACATGTATGTACAGGTTTTGACCATAAACTATTCCTTACACTTTCACATGACACAATTTCTTACAATCCAATTTAAATATTGTTCTCCTTCCAAATTTTTCTTTTCCACATACTCCATCATCAAGTTCTAGAATATTAAATTCAAAGGAAGTACATTTCATAAGAAAAGAGAAAAGATAAAGAATATATATTAATGATCTAAATAATAGAACTAGTTGTATTGGAATTAGAAAATTTATTACTAAAGGAATTGGTTTTGACCATAGAGAAGAAAGGGTTCCATACATTGTTAAATTATTATTCGTATTTATTTTAATTTGACTTTTTATGAATCATTGCAACAATGTGTTTGGTGTAATAGTTAAAGGTTTGGATCCATATATAAAAAAAATTAAACTAATTTTAATTTGAATATAAATCAATGATTTTCTTTTTACTTAATATGATATTTGAACTAATCACTTGTATATGTGTCAATCCAAACTAAAATCACAAACATGTTTTGGCATAAAAGCCCACTAGTTAAAACAACATATTGTAGCTTTAGAGATAATTGATGATGAATGTCAGTTTTACTTTTAATTAAATTTAAGAAGATGTTAAATATGTTAAGATAGTATTTAATATATTCCATCTAAAATTTAAACACTTTCATAATAATTTTGTAATTTTATTCAATTTTTTTATTAATATTTAGATTTAAAATATGTTTGAAAATAATAGAGGTGGTATAATTGGAATGAAGTATGAATACTTTAATATTAAAGTGAAAATAAAGAATGTTAGTTACTCAAACTTCACTTCAAAAGAACCATTATCTCTCTAGAACCCTTTTTTTCTATCTTGTCTATAAAAAAATTGATAAATTCATTCATCCTTTTGAAGATCAGATCCTCTTATAGGAATCTTGATAAAAAAACATAACAAGTTTATCTTATTAGTTTAGAGTAAGTTCCTCTTCATTTTTTTTCTTGAGTAAGGGTTGATAGATTTTATATGCCATGGGGGGAGTGTGTTGCATGTAATGTTTTTAGAACTAAGATAAGTCTCTACTAGTCTAGGATCATTAGGGTATGCTCATATCAATGATTAGAATATTTTTTTGTATAAAAGATCAACTTTCCTATGAGTTTTATAGAGTTGAAATTTTTAATTTAGTGTTGAGCAAACTAAACAAGTAATGTAAGTAGTCTGAAAGTGAAGGTGACATGGTCACGCTGTTTTGAATTTATTTAAGGGATTGTTTTATTGGTTGGTTCTTTTAATTTAAAGGAGTTTATCTTATATTTTCTCTAGTTGATTATAATTTAAATAAGTCTATCTTAATTTGGTTTTGTACTTTTTTTATTTCAAAAGAAATTCACCTTGAATTTATGCTTTGAATGATTTTAAAATGAAAACCATATTTTTGAATACTTTGAATGAGTATGCATGTATTAGTTTGGTTGTTAGATTTCTACAATTGAGCCATATTGATACAAAATGTAGTTAGTTTGAGATAATATATTCAATTTTATCTAGAAATAATAAAGTTAGAATGGTCTTGAATCAATTTAGACCTATGTATTATTTTGTAACTTTTATAAACAGACTTGTTAGGAGCTAATGCTTTTTTAGTGAAATTCAATCTAATAAAAACCTAAAAGTTTTGGTTGTTGGGAAAACCTTTTAAATAAAACTCTCCCTGATTTGCTTGTTGAGCAAAATTGGTATAATTAAAAACCTAAGAGTTTTGGTCTTTAGACAAGTCAAATTTGTTAGGTGAGCCTTGAGCCTTTTAAATAAAAAAAATCCCAAGTGTTTCCAATTCTCGTTGAGCAAAATATTTTTACGAAAAACAACCAGTAGAGTAGTCGCTGGGTCATGTTGTTTGTTGGACAACTAAAAGTAGTTGGTTCTATTGATGTCTTTAACTGGATGAGTAAAATTGTGATTGGACGAATTGCAACATGTGCTTAATTAACTGAACGAGCCAAATATTGGATAAATGAGAATGAGGTTTATAAACTTTAAAGAAACATGTTTTTAAATGTTTCTAAATGCTAAAATGTGTTTATATTTTATTTTTTTATATTTGACCAATAAAATGTATTTTAACATTTTTATAATGTAATGTATGATAAAAGTTCAATTTATTGATATTTGATTTGAGTTGGATATATATGTATGAACGAAAATTTGTGATGGTATGACAGTATATGGTATGAAGTATTATGTAGACATGGTTATTTAGAGGGAAGATGTGTATTGAATTTGAGATTCTTACTAAAGAGAGATTTTGACTTTGTTGGTATATTGAAATTACATAGATGAAGATTATGTGGTGAAAATCGATGGAGGTTCCTATGTCTAGTATATGGTACAAAAAATAGTTGGCTTGATAAGAATTTACTCTGTCGTATGAGAGGATTTAGTTCTTATTAATATAGTTGCGTATAAAAGATAAAACATAATGATTGTAGTATGACGGGTGTTGATCACTAAATCAAATTCAAAGCATATATCTTTTGAGAGTAGAGCCAAGTGTTTTGTGATGTATTCAATATTGTTTTAGCATAATTTAGAAATTACGTATATTATGAAAGACATTTGATTATGTGATGCGTATAAATGACTTAGAATGAAAATTTGAGATATATTTTTTATAATCTTGTGTTATATAGAAGCATAAGATGTTACATATGAGAAGACTTAGCATTAATAGGTTGAGAAGTAAGAGAATATGTATATATTTTGTTAGTTGTTATTTTCTTTGAGACTTATGTATGAATGTATGTATGTGAGTGTATGTATGAGTCTCAAAATGTATGTAAGATCATTCTTCTAAAAGAATATATTATTTTAAAAATTATTTCTTATTATTTAATCATTAAATTTAAAAAATAAATGATAAAGATTAATAAAACAAGTCACTTATGATTAATTTTCCATTAAATTGATAAAACTAATCCAAAAAAATTAAAAAGATTACTATTTTGAGAGAGATTACTTGTAACATATAAAACTAACAGTGAGTACATAACACAACATGATGAACCAAAGTCATTATAGCACAGGATTTCTAAACTAGACAAACCATGTTAAATTATTGCTTAGTCACATTATTTTTTCAATACTCTTATTTTTTTGTTGTTGTTCTTGATGTTCTTAAATTTTTGGTTGTTTATATTTTGAGTTTTTATTTTTTTGTTATTTTTAATTTTTCTTTTTGATTTATTAGTTATATAATTTGTTGTTTTTTATTTTTATCTATAATCGACAAGTATATATATATATATATATATATATATATATATATATATATATATATATATATATATATATATATTTTTTATTTTTTT
>Ga0209700_108633_pt1 | contig 12828 bp, 10 predicted proteins | sample SiratroredBW_FD_187528 | JGI IMG/M metagenome (GOLD analysis project Ga0209700, IMG submission 187528) | Root nodule microbial communities of legume samples collected from California, USA - Siratro red BW (SPAdes) (version 2) | ecosystem: Host-associated > Plants > Roots > Nodule | place: USA... | reverse complement strand
ATATATATATTTAATATAATTAAAATTGTGAAAAATATGTACAACTTCCTAATAATAATAAATAAGATAGATAATAAAATAAAATCTGAATTTGAGATTTATCAAGAATTAAAATTAGTCCCATTTTATTATTTTCAAGAGAAGATGTTCTTATGAAATATTTATTTATGACTAAAAAAAATAATAATTATAAATCTTGCATGATATTTAAAATTCTAAATTAAATATATACATATATATATACATATATTTAAAATTTTCAGGATGTTACAAATTTGATATGAATTACTTGTACATTTAAAATCCAATAAAATAATATGTAACTCAATTACCATCTTTTCTCAAAGCATGTAAACAAGTGAACAATAAAATATATAAAGCGCCAAATTGAAAGTCTAAAAGAGGAATGCATAAAATATATTAAACATGTAAGAACATTGATAAGCATAAAAATATAAGGAAGTTGCAATAGAATGACTATCAAAGTATCCAAGTTGCAATAAAATCTACTATGAACGAAAGCCATCATGATCCCAAAACGGCAATTAATTAATGGAGTTTATAGATATGTGCACATATTGAGAGAGAGAGAGAGAGAGATGCAATGAATGTTGACAATAAAACACTCTTGGACTAGCAGCATATCAAATCCATTGACATTTACGTAAGAAATTGTTAAAATGATACCAACCACAAGGAAATTGATGTTGTTTAAGAACACTGTGTTCTTTTTTTTATGTGTGTTGGATTGGGGCAAGTGAAGGCCCAAAATTTAAAAATGAATGTCCTTCACAAACTCATGGCTAAAAGTGTAGAACCAAAAGGGAAGATTCTGATTTATGGTGATGGGCAACTTGGGAATGGTTCTTTCACCACCTTGTTTTGCTTTGCTTTAATGTATTGACAAAAGCCAGCATCTATAACGACAACATGTGTTGGAGAATGACTTATAGATCATGCGGCTTCCTATGCTATGCAAAAATCAAAGTGAGACACGTACGAACATCAATAAATTGACCACATTACCATTAGATTCATTGTTCTAACTATAAACAATCCTTACAGGTAAAAAGAGCTTCCATCATCACTAAAACCTCATTATTTTATTCACACTTCGAGCTTCAACTTTATTGCTTCCACAGTCATATGGGAACTAGAAAAAATATTGCACCAAAATTCAGTTTTAAATTGAACTATTAAGAGTTTTAAAATTGCAAATGAATGATTTTTTTTAAAATAAACTAGTTTTATAAATCATAAATTTTCTCACTTATTTATTTTTAATTTTTTTTCTTTCAGTTATATATTAATTATTGTATAAAGTTGGTTTTTATTGAAACAAAATTAATTACCTTAAAATATAAACAAAAACCTATACTATTTATAGATTATTAAAGTGATTTAAATTTTTTTATTCCAAAGACTCTTTCAATCTCTTTAAAGTGAAAAGGTTCTGGAAATGAAACTATTTGTTCTTCATTTCTATGTTTTATTTTCTATTCCTTTCCTATATTAACTATGGGTATATAAAAGTACCTCATTTAGGAAAAAAGAAAAATGTTTTTAACCTACTAACTTTTTGCTTATCCTAATTTATTTATCAAATATTTTATGTAAATCGTTTTCCACTACATATTATTTATCAAATATTGTATGTTTAATTTTCCACTACGTATTATTTATAAATATTTTAGTTTGGCCCGAAACATATTTCCAAATGTTACCGTAAAAAATCCGCAATGTTGTAATAAACAGAGGGTTTTCTTTTGACAGTTTTAGCAAGTTGCCGAAAATAATGCTGCCAACCTATCCAATAGGTTTCAGAATCCAAAATCTATGACACAATTTGTGTGATCTTTTGCAGTTTTTATGGCACAAAATTAATTCAAATTCACAAGCTGTAAAGGAGTTGGTTTATTTCAGAAGCATGCTGGTGAATAAGTTAATCCCTATGCATTCATAGCGATGAGTTGTCGTATTAATGGGAAAACAAGTTCAACTTTCAGAATACATTAGATGCACTGTATTTATCAATCTGGCCAACTTAAAACAATTTATTTAATAAACGATGTAAGTTAAAGAATGAAGATAGATTAATAATATATTACAAAAAATTTTACATTCAATATCTAATAGTCAATAAAAAAATTACCATTTTATATCAATTCAAACGATAGCTCATATAGAATGATATTTTCTGTATTAGTTACTAAATATTTGACGTAGAAAGGTGTTTAAAACTTTTATGAGAATTTGTGTTTTTTATTTTCAAAATATGTTTTGCCTCCATGCAGCTGATTTTGAGTTGCTCCATGTAGTTGGTTTTGCGGGTTGTATTTTGTAGTAAAATAATCAAATTTGTATGTGATGCATGTTTGATTGTTCTCTTAAATTTAGATAGTGGTATTCAATTTGATAAAAGACACTGAAGTAATCTTTCAAATTAGTTCATTTAAATTTATGTTTTATGTTAGATATTCAGACCTAAATTGGATATGAGATTGATTATATGTTGTTATTATGAAAATAAAGATATGAATAAAAATAAATAAATAATATGAGAATGAAAATATTTTTTTATTTTTTTATATATTGATAAAAAATAAAGAACTGAATATATATATATATATATATATATATATATATAATGTACACATTCTAGATATAGCTAAAGAAAATAAATAAATAAAAATATTACAACCTGATCCTGTTATAAAACACAAAATAAACATATAATTGATGATAATTTGATTCATGTCATAAAGACAGAATCAAATAATTAATTTCCTTCTAACAATTTGATCCTATCATAAATACAAAATCACATAATTGATATTAATTTTCTTCTAGAAGCCTTATATCTATATATCTATATCTTCTGAAACCTCCGCAACCTAGGGAACAAATATTGATGAGACCCAGCTTGCAACAAATATTCTTTAGTGAGATACATAAGTCTTTCAATCAACCTTCTATAGGCATGAACATCAATGAAAGACATATTTCTAGTAGAAGACAATTTAACAAGATTATCCATAAGAGTGACCGCAGGTTTGCAAGCTAAAAGACGTGCATCTGTTAACAATTCCAATATATATTTCCTTTGAATCATCATTATCCCTTTCTTACTTCTTGCTACTTCAAAACTAATAAAATATCTTAAATAATCAAGATCCTTGATCTGGAATATCTTATTCAAACTTCTTTGACTCGCTCAATCTCTCTCTTTTTTATCATTTCCTGCCAAAATTATATCATCCACATACATCAATTATGTTGTAAAAAATCCTTTAGAAGAATTAATAAATAAGGAATAATCATTCATAGATTGAGTATATCCTGCAGAAATAAAAAAAAGGATGATAATTTAGCAAACCACTCCCTGCTAGCTAGCTTAAGGCCGTATAAAACCCTTTTTAATTTACAAACTTGTCCTAGTTGAATAGAAGTCAATATAGGAGGAGCAACCATGTATACCTTTTCTTTCAACTCTCCGTGTAAGAAGACATTATTTATGTCTAACTGTTTCAACTCCCAGTTATATATAAAAGCTAGAGAAAGAAGCAACCTTATAGTGGTCATCTTTTCTACTGGAAAATTTTTTTCAAGGTAGTCAATGCCCTTTGTTTGTGTGTATCCCTTCGCCACTAATCTTGCTTTATATCTTTCAACAATCTCATCAACATTATACTTTATTTTGAATACTCATTTGCAACCTATGGTAGTTTTGCTTTTGGAAAGAAGAACAGTCTCCCATGTTTGATTTGACTCAAAATCGGATATCTTACACTATATACCCTTTTTCCAACAATCATATTTCACAGCTTCATAATAAGTGTTTGGCTCAACATGTGAAGAAATAGACATAACAAAAGATTTATAAGAAGGTGATAATTTATTATAAGACAAAACAGAATTCAAAGGATATTTAACTCTATAAGATGTATTGGAAACATTGAGATTACAATGATAATCCTTTAGATACTCAAGTGATCTTTTTGTTCTGGCACTCATTCGAATTGACCATGTTGTTTCATGATTTTCATTAAGGTTTTGGTCTCTATGGGAACAAATTTCTTCGGGGATATGAATGTCTGATTCATGTCATTATTAACATTATTTTCAATATTATCACAGGATGTAAAAATGACTCGTGATGGCTCACTCAAAATAGATTGATCTTCTGCAAAAACATTTTGATCATGAATGTTTGGACTGTCAGTTTCATTGCTAGTATCTTCAACCCTTTGATATGGAAAAACATGTTCATAGAAGACAACATCCATAGACACAAAAAAATCTCTTGATTGAATATTCAACAAAATATATCCTTTTTTTTTCTCCCTTTTAAAATCAATAAAAACACATTTTGATGCCCTTGGATCAAATTTACTTCTATTTGTTGACAAAGTGCTAACATAACATAAAGATCCAAACACCTTTAATTGATTAAACACTACAAGAAAAATTATTGATAGTAACCAAAACAATCAGTTATTAAATGACCAAAATCGATCACTGATTAAAACAGTGACCGATTTATTGATCAAATGCATCACTCATTATTTTACTAGTCGCTAATGTATAGTGACCGATTTTTGTAATCGATTCTGTACCGAATCTGTGACCGATTTTGTGACCAAATCTATGACCGATTCTGTGATCGAATCTGTGACCGATTCTGTGACCGATTTTGTGACCGATTTTAAAAATATTTTAAAAATTTTCAAATATTATTTTAATTATAAAAAAATATTATTTGAACATCTATTATTCGTATTATTATTTATACTATTTTTTCTTATGATTTTATTATTATTATTATTATTATTATTATTGGTATTATTATTATTAGTATTAATATTATTATTATTATTGATATTACTTTTTTATTATTTTTTATTATTATTATTATTATTATTATTATTGTTGTTGTTGTTGTTGTTATTATTATTATTGTTATTGGTATTATTATTGTTACTATTATTATTTGTACTACAACTATTATTATTAAAATTATTATTATTATTGATATTATTATAATTTATTCTTTTTATTATTATTACTATTATTATTATTATTATTAATATTATTATTGTTATTATTGTTATTTTTATTATTGTTATTATTGTTCTTATTATTTATATTATTACTACTATTATTATTAAAATTATTATTGTTATTATTATTATTATTTTTATCTGTAATCGAATTTGTGATCGAATCAGTGACTGAATTTATGACCGAAATCAATGACATCAATGACAGAATTTGTGACCGATTTTTTTGTCACTAATTCAGTCACTAATAGCAACTGATTTTTTCGATCACTGATTCAATTACCAATAGTGACCAATTTGTTCGGTCACTAATTTCGTTCATTATTTAGCAATGTTCTAGTAGTGAAAATTTGGTGGAGTTTTGTAAAACATTTCATGAGGAGAAAAATCATTTAAAACAGGTGTGGGAAGCATGTTTATAATATGCACAACATATATCACAGAATATTACCAATAAATTTTGGGTAAATGAGATTGTATAATAAGAGCTCTTGCTATATTTAATAAATGAACTTGTTTCCTTTCAACTTACTATTTTGTTGAAGAGTATTAACACATGAAGTTTGATGTATTATTCCTTTAATAATAAAAAAATTAGTCATGAAAATTTTAGTCACATTATCACTTCTTATTACTTTTATTGCTGTCTCAAATTGTGTTTGAATAAAAATAACAAAATTTTCCAAAATCCAAACAACTTCATATTTTTGTTTTAAAGGAAAAACCCGTGTGTACCTTGAATAATCATCAACTATGATAAAGAAATATTTATGACCATAAATTGATGATAATGAGTATGGTCTCCACACATCAACTTGAATCAAATCAAAACATTTTTTAGATTTAGATGCACTAAGAGGAAAGGGAAGTCTTTCTTGCTTTGCAAAATGACAAATATCACAAATAAAAGATTTGTTATATTTAACAAAAGAAATTTTATTTTTTATAACATCTAAAGATTTGTTTGAAACATGTCCTAACCGAAAATGCCAAAAAGTTTCGAGATCACTAGTAATAAAATTGACAGTATTGGTGATATTTGGAGATTTGACAAATTCGATTTGAAGGTTTTGATAAGAAGGGACTCTTAGTATATAAAGTTTATCTTGCATCTCAACTAATCCAATTACTTTCAAGGAGTTTTTGTCCTTAATGTGACAACTATTAGAATAAAAAATAATCACACAAGACAAATTATCAATTAACTTTGCTACTAAAAAAAGATTAAAAGTGAAGTTAGGAATATACATAACATTATCTAGGACGTGATCTTGATAGATAAAAACACTTCCAGAATAATTTGGAAGTGAATTCTCAAGCAAAAATGTCAAATAATTTTGCTTAAGTAACAAAGTGAATTCTCAAGCTGAAATGTGATTAAGATAATTATCTCTCCTCTAAACGATTTTTATTCAAACGATAGATTGGTCCCTGAAACAAAAGTCAGAGCAATGTTCTTGGCTTGATTTTCACTCAAGCGAGAACATTGTTGTTCAAACCATATCAATTCTTGCTTAAGGGATGTTGTTCATGCTATATTGTGAAATTTGTTGAGAAAATATGTTTATAAAGGATAGAAATTGTATGATCCGTAATTTAATAGTTAATGTATGTTATATAATGGGATGATGATGTTGACATGAACAAAAGTTAAAATGTGTGGTTAGGAGTATATGATACATGTTTGATATACATGTTTATGTATGTTGTATGTGTTGTCCCTTCATGGATGTTGTTCGTTGTGTGTGTGGTAAGGATAATTGGGACAATATTGTGTAATATTAACCACAAAACTCATTAAGGAAAGGAGATACCTTGACTTCATTGATTATCTAATTACATAGATAAGACATCATGTGGTAAGAAATTGAAAGAGATTCTTATATCAAGGGTTCTAATAGCAAATGCAAGTAACCACCCCAACATAAGTTCCTCAGGTCGATATTTGAATGTGGTTATAATGGATCAAGTATTAGTCTTTTTTGAGACACGCCTAATACAAGTCTCTCGGAAGGTAATAAGTGTGTACAATGCTTTGAATAATTGAATTATAGTTGAGGAGTCCTACATATTGGTTGAAAATGATTCAATAATGAGTTGTCATGTTAGTTTTCTAGTGTGAGAATGTGTATCATTATTGTTATGAATAAGAATGATATTATTCTTTTAATAATATGTTTATGTGAAAATAAAACATGTGTTATTTGATATTGTTATTTACTATATTAGCTCATCCTCACGTATGTGTGATACGTATTGATCATACTTGGTACGAGAATCTGCAAGTTGTAGCAAGGACACAAAATATTATTAGAAAGAATATAGATTATTTGTCATGATATTTTTCATATGTGTATATGAATATAATGTTTATAATTGGTATAATTATAACTTCTTTTACGGGAATTATATACTAAAAAATTAATATAAATGTTATCAAAATTTGATGAAAATAATATTTGAGACTTACTGAGTATGTATTAATCAAGTATACAATAATATCTTTTCTGAATGGATAAAACAACACTTTTCTTAAAAAAAAATGAAATTTAGATGCATGGTATAAGTTGTTTTCTAACAATTTAATTATAAAATGAAATGAAGTTGAACAATCACAAGTCCCATGTCTAAAATGTATAATAATGAAGTTGAAAAATTTTTGAAATTTGCAAAACAAAATTGACCCGATGTCAATAGAAAATTTTACTACCTTTACATTAATTATGTGAACGAACAAGTGTAAAAATATAAGCATGATATATGAATATCTTATATGTGATGGGATCTTGAAGAATTGTGCCACAGAGACACGACACAATCAAGTTGTTGATATTAGAGTGATTTATAGACACCTTTGTATCTTGATTATACAAGTTTTATGTGATTGTCATCTATTTTGTTGGATTGAGCGCTTACCACTAGGCCAAAAGCTATAGTTATTAGTTAGGACGCAACTCTTTCTACTTAAGAGCGTAGCAGCCCAAGCACCACGATTCGATTATGACTCGGCCCACCTAACCGATGTTATGGGACAATTGATGTTATCCACAACAATCTTTCCCTCAGCAATTGTCCCACTAAACAATTGCCCCTCTGAGAATCAAACTCATGACCTTGACTCTAATATCAATTGTTGGATCGAGCGTTTACCACTAAACTAAAAGCTATAACCATTAGTCATGGCGCAACCTTTTCTACTTAAGAACGTAATAGTCTAAACAACACGATTCAACTGTGACTCAGCCCACCTGATTAACACTACGAGACAAATAATATCATCCACAAGACTAGTAAACTTAGAAACAAATATAAATGGAATAATAAAAGTTTGAGTAAATTACTAAAACTTTAGTGAGACATGGTATTAAACAATAACACCTTATTAGGTTTTATGTATAAATAAAAAAGATTTTTTTTTAAAGATTTAGAATAGAAAATGATACACATTTATAATCATAATTACATGTTATATATAAAAGGGTTTCAATTAAGGCACAAGTACCTGAAATGAAATATTAGCTTTAAAAGAAAAGTTAAATATAACTCTTTTAAAATAGCTATTTGCAGTAGTTTAATAAATAAATTATATATATATATATATATATTAAATAACAAGAAAAGGTTAAGTATGATGGATTACAAACACTTCATCAATTAACGATAGTTATTAAATTATGTAATTTAATAAGATTAAGAACACCTAATTGAACAAATAAATTGTAGATTAATTAAATAAAATAAATTAAATTAAATTAAAAACACCTTAAATAAATAACATAAAATTAGGGACAATTTCCAAAACAGATATTTATAAAATAAATAAATAAATATAATAAGATTAGAAACATTTTACTAACCAAGGATACTAATTATAAAATTAATTATAATAAATAAATAAAATGAGATTAAGAATAAACAAAATTGTTATAAAATAAATAAATAAATAATAAAATGATAGATATCACGACGTAATAATATTTAATTCTTTTATGTAGTAATAATATTTTTCTTAACTTCCTAATTTTTTTATCCCTATCTTCTCACCGTCATATACTACTTTTTTGTTAAAATATTTCTTAGGCTCACTGCTATTCATAGGCAATGAAAATTTTGATTATTTATTTATTTATGAAAATTTTGATTATTTATTCATTTATTCATTATGTAATCATGATGGAGAAGAGATTTTTATCTCTTTCCTTATCTCTTACTACAAAGACAGCATGTCAGGACATGTACAATTCCTAGATTCTCGTACAAGTTGTGTATAATGTTAAGCAATATTGTCTAGTGTACAGGGATTTTAAAGCATATCCCCAGTAGGGATGATACGTGAGTTAAAATGAATTCTAAAGATTTGATAGTAGAAACTTTCTTGGATAAGGGTTGAAGCATTTTTAAAATATTCTTTCTATTTTATTTATTTTTTATTGATAAAAAAACTAAGACATAAGGTAACATTAAAGTCCACTTCATATTCAACATTAGAAAACCTATCTCCAAATCTAGCATCTTATAATTTTAAGATTAATGTGATATCATTTGTGTGGTTTCGTTAATTGGTATGCCTAGATTTTTGTGCATATTCTAAACACGTTGAGCAATTTATGAAGTTTTGAGTTGGTTGATTTTGAATAATATACTTGTCTCAATAATAAACATCAGATTCAACTGAATTTAGTATGTCCGGTCCATTATTAATTACTAATTAATAGTTTATTTTAATTAATCTGATTTATTTTGATTGATTTTAATTAGTCTCAATCAAGTTATAGAATGGTAATAATAATTTCTAATATTAAAAATTATTATAAAAAAGGTATAATTTTAAATAACAATATCTTATAAATATAATCTAAATTTAAAAAAATTATAATTTATTTCTTTATTCTTTATTCATATATTTTTAAATATTTTTTTCTTTTTTACTAACTTAAACGTCCAAAAATCCTCTATAAGTGAACTATACTCGATTCAAAGCTACCAGTTTGATTGCTGCAATCATCATCACAAACGATTTACTCAGGTTAAATAAGAACAAATAATGATGTTTTTAAAGGATAAGAACAAATAATGATCTTTCTGAAGAACAGAAAAAGATGGTTATCCTTTTTTATCTAATCAGTAAAAGATTTTAGCAAATACCAACTCATCAGTTCTAGATAGTCACCATGAAAACAAGCAATTATTCGTTCTAAACATGTTTTTTCCTTGTCTTGTATACAAAGTTGATTCTTGGATGATAACAATAACATGGTTCAATCCCCTTTATTCAACTAGTTGTATCTTTTTGGACCAAATACCTTCACACACGAAACAGTGCCACTTTTTTCGTCAATACAACGCATGGAAGTAACTTTTTGTTCATGGGTTATATACCACTGAATAATGAATCAAATTACCAATATCTGAAAGTTAAATGACTCCGTCAATGTTGAATATTGTGCAATGCATCATTAAACACTGACAAAAAAACATGTCATCTTAACTCAAGTGGGATAAGGGTAAGCAAGATAAAAAGAATGATGGCAGAAGATTTGAATTTGCCAAGAGAAAACCTTAACATCCAAATTGGAAATAAAAATCTTGGAGCAAAAGTCTTGATCAGATCAAGATGGTGGTTGATGACGTTAGTGGACAAAATTAGGTTCCAAGGTTCGTGAAAGAATAAATAATAATACAAAGTAATAGTAAGATGCAAGAAAGTGATAGGTAAGAAAATAAGTTTGGACACTTTGATGGTTAGGATTGACATTTGTGAGTTTGAATTGGAAAAAAAAAAGTTGGAAATTGGTAAAAAAGGATGTCTCCATGTCGGAATCTTGAGGGTGGAGAAGACAATAAGACGTATAAAATGGACAATTGAGTGAAAAGGTTGTGCCAATTTTGTGATATAACAAAGTGCCAACAAGGCCACATTGTATTAATAGTAAGACAGCACAAGGCAAACGTGTCAAAAAAATGTTTGACATGCATTTATTTCACACAATCTAAACCAGATTTTGTTCATAAGTAAAGTCGTTCCTAATTATAGACCCCATAAATAGCTCAATACGAATTAATTTATTTTAATTTTTGTTTATAATACTTATGTAGAAAAAAAAACTTTGATAACATAAGTAAATATACTTAAGAGTGGATGGTTTTATGCATATAAAAAAACATGTTACCTAGGAAGCAGATGAACAGTGATAAATGGTTTTGGCAAAATCTAATCCAAATAAGGGACAAATGTAATGTTTTTTGTTCTTGCACGTTAATTCACGTAGCCGAAAGGCAATTTAGGAACAGGGTAAGGGGAATGTAACAAAATTGGTCAGACCAAGTTTTCTTACAAGTTACGAGTATTAAGTAGTGTACAATTCAAACTTCTAATCTTGTAAAATGTTTTATGAAATGTTGTCTTGTGATGAAGTGTTCATATTTTGATTTTCAAAAACTCAGTTTTTTTTTCTTGGAATTGTGGAGGTAATCAAGAGATAAATTGTGAAGAAACTTCAGATATGTTCCTCTGATCTTCGTTAATGATCATACGTGTAACATTTTTTTTTTTTCTTTCTTTTTGGACATGATATTCATGATCTTCCACGTGCTTTTCAATGTATGGGCCTCTTTATTGTAATAATTGTTATTGGGCCGAAACTGTCTTTTCTAGTCCTCGGGCCTGGTCACTATCAATGGTGAAGTGGTGTTGATAGTAATATTAAACTCTCATTCTTTTTGAGTGTGTTCTTTGTTCACCTCAAAAATTCCAACCAGCACTTTTCTCTTCATTTGGGGAAGAGTGTTCTTAAGTGTGGAGAAAAAGTAAGAGAGGAAGAAGATGGGTTGGTACAGCACAAAAGAGAATAAAGCCCTCAAAACTGACATAAGATGCCACGACTTTTATTTCTATCTCAAAAAGTTAAAAATCCAATCTCTTTAAAATCTGTTTATAAAATAAAATTTACACTTATTTAGAACATCTTTAGAGTAAGATATGTTATTTACACGATCTTACATTAGAGATGTGATTAGTAAGATTTCCATCATGAAAAAATAATTCTTTTACAAGAACTATCAAAATCTTCAAAATGATAAAAAGTTTATATTTTCATTTTTTCTATTATAAAAAATTATTATGGAACCTACAAAACCTTAATATCTTAAAGCGACGGAACATAGAGGGACATACCAAAAGGAGTATAAGATCTTATATTAAGGATATTATATATTATAATTTAATTATATTATTAGTTAATGTAAGATTTTTAACACTGTAAAAAATAAAATTGAAAATAAAATACAACACATAATCAATTATATTCATATAATTGATTATATAATGTGTTTTTTCAATGTTTTCATGATAAATAATCTTATATAGTGGATTATGTAACCATAAATTCTTAGAAGTTCGAAAAAGAATTTAAATATTATATTTTAGCACTATTAACAAATAAAATAATATTATATAAAAATATTTTAAAATCATTTTGTTTTTCTAACTTCTTCCCCGATCATTTCTTTTTTTATGTATTTCTTTCTTCTCTTAAACGAAGTGTATATTTTATATTTAGGTTTACAATTGAAAACCCTAGACTCTACATTTATATTTCAATAAAAACCTTTCAAATATATAAAAAAAAGAAAAAAAGTTCTGATTAAATTTTCTGTTTACAAATGGTCAGTTTCTTTATTAGGTGCCATTATGTTTGCACCGCCCTTTCTTCTATCTTCACTACTAAGGTTTTTTTTTTTTTTTTTTCTTGTTTTAAAGAAACTGATT
>Ga0209700_108632_pt1 | contig 12829 bp, 4 predicted proteins | sample SiratroredBW_FD_187528 | JGI IMG/M metagenome (GOLD analysis project Ga0209700, IMG submission 187528) | Root nodule microbial communities of legume samples collected from California, USA - Siratro red BW (SPAdes) (version 2) | ecosystem: Host-associated > Plants > Roots > Nodule | place: USA... | reverse complement strand
TATATATATATATATATTATATATAACATATTTTTTAATCAACAAATAAAATAAGTAAAAGAAATAAAAAAAAAGAAAGTAATTAAGAGATGCACATTAGAAATCATGGAGATGTATATTAAAAGTGTCTTAGTGTGTTTTTGTTTTAATTAAAATTAAAATTCTTTTAATTCAAATTCAATCAATAACATGAAGTGTATCAGGGAAGAAAATACTTTTAATTTTTAATTGGGTTTGGATTTTAACTGCATTAATTTTAGTTGTGTAGTGATTCAATTTTAATTATAATTGAAATTTATTTCCAATCAAAAATTTAAAGGGTGTATGGTGTTACATAAAGGACTATTAATTCTTGATTGGGTTTGGAATTTAGTTTAAATTTTAATTGCATTTAATTCTTAATTGAGTATCAAATTTATTTTGAATTTTAATTGGGTGATGAATTTTAATTAAAACTGAAACTTGTGCTCAATTAATAGCGTGAATGTACTATACTGAAGACTATTAATTCTTCATTGGAATTGAAATTTATTAATTCTTAATTCGATTTTGGAATTTAGTTTGAATTTTAATTGCATTTAATTTCAATAGAGATTGCATTAATTTTTAATTTAAATTAGTTTTAATTACAATTTAAAGATTAAAATCTTAATTTTAATTATTATTCATAATAATCTGCCTTTTTTTTTCATAAATCGAAACAAAGATTTAAATATTTTCTATTAGAGTTGTTTATCTATTGGCTGATTACTGACTAATAATTAATGATAGATAGTTGATAATACTTACAATAACAGAAACATGAGACATGTCTCCTGACTTTGGATTAAGCACATTAATTTTTATAAAACATTATCCAATCTTGCAATGCATATTGGGTGGTGTACATTTGGACATTGCATGGAGTATTAGGTAACAAAGTTATAAAATCAATTAATTAATTGATTATAATAGAAGCAATGGGAACCGACATCAAAACCACCAAGTGAATGAGGGGGTTGACTTGAATTAAGAGTTGAAGAGGACCTTCTGGGTTTTATATTAGACCAAGTCTAATTTCTACTGGTAGCCTAAACTTGGGCGGCCACAGAATACATGTTTTCATTTTCACTCATTTCTAACCACTCATCTTCTCAAAACAGCTGCATACACAACTTGTTCTAGATTAAGGTAACAATAAATGTTAAAGAACACATTTAAAAAAAAAATAATGTTAAACATATATAATTTACTATAATTCTTGTATGCATAATGGAATTTTTATTTGATCTGTACGTGTAAAAATCAAATAGAAATATATAAACTAAATTCAGGATATGCAAGAGGATTTAAGTGGTAATGTTTCACATGTGTAAAAATTAATTTAATATGTATTTATGTGTGGAAATTAAATTTAAAAGATATTTCACGAACATAAATTTAGTTATCTATTATACATGCTGAGATTAATTTATCCTCTATTATAGTTCCACTTATAAATTACACATTATTTATTTAACTAATTAGAGAGAAGTTAAATAAGTTTAGTGTAAACTATGCAACTCTCCTATATTTTTAATAAAACTATATTAAAAATATAATATTATAACAAGCAAGTTAACTTTTTATGTAAAATAACAACAATAAAATTAGTATTCAAATTTTTATTAGAACTGTATGTTCTGATTTTAAATTGTTGAGAAGACATTAATAAAATTGATCATTGTATTTCACATTTTGTTTGTTTTGAAACTCACATAACTTCATTACAATTTTATTTTTAAAAAAATAAATATATATATATATATATATATATATATATATATTTTAAATTAATTTTAATCTCTACTCTTACATATTAAGATTGTTGTTGAATATATCGAAACACTATATAATTTTTTAATACTGTACCGAAACACTGTATAATTTTTTAATACTGTACCGAAACACTGTATAATTTTTTAATACTGTATCGCTAGTATAATGATTAAAATAAATTAGTTCTTATCGGTTCATTTAAACTTTGCTAATAAAATGTATATTTTGTACTTTAATGGTTTACATTAAAATGTGTGAGAAGAAATTAATGATATAATAAAGAAAATTAAGAAATGTATTCAAATATATATACTATAGTAAGTCATAGCAATGCTGGACAAATTAGGACACAAAGTAAAAACGCACGTCGCAGTGGGACACACAGAAAACACTAGTTAAACATGGTAGCAATAGCCGTCCCAGAGAGTTTTGTTTGCGGTGGAGATTATTCTTATTTCTCGCTAAGTACAACATTCCAACCGTATTCATTGGTTTGAACTTGGGTGCATATCTGTGACCTATTTATTGGATGATTCTCACCTGCCCACTAAAATCACGTTGTAATTGTCTTATCCTTGTCTTTTTTTTCTATTACTTTAATTAAGGTTTTCTTTGTTTTGGTCAAATATCAGTGTATATTATTATATATTATTAAATGGAAAACATAGTTTACTCAGGTTTGGCCAAGCCGGCAAAGATCACTGTCTTCAAAGCATTTCAGTTGAAATTAATTTTCCGGTGGCTTTTCTCTTAACCACTGTACACCACGCTATGGTCAATCAATTCATTATTTCCTTTTCAGACCTTATTAATTCCCCAATTAGGTAATAATATAATTAACCACTCAGCATCTGGGTTTTCAAAAACTAACCTAGTTTTATAAATGGTAGAGTTAGTAATTTCAAACAAATAATTTCGATTGTAATAAAAGTGTATAACTTGCAGGATTCTTCCACATGTCTCACTAGAGCTGTGAAGAGGGTAAATATTGCATAATATTTTTTTCCTGTTATATATTTTTTCTTCAAATCATTTATTAAGAATGCAATTAACTATTATCTTTTAAATCATATTCATTTTTCAATTTACTCGTGAATATTGGCGCGTAAGAGAAAAAAAAATTTAAACCATATAGAAAAAAATAAAAAATATTTGAATACAAATTATACTATCTTGAAGTCTTTTTTAAAACAATTAAACTAGAAAATATTACTTAAATCTCATTGTAGAAGTTAAATATGATAACATAACATGTTGGAGACGAATGACTTCTGCTTCATCTTCACAATAAAGTGTAAGGGATACAAATTTAAAATTTTTATAGTGAGAGTTTTTTTTTAAGAAAACAAATAAATGAAAATGTAAATTAGATTATGTCAAGAAGAGAAATATTTTAATCAAATATGAGAGAATAAAAAAATATCTACTATTATAATAATTCAATATCAGTATAAACATTAACATCTTATATTTATGAATAAATTTGATGTTAATTATTCAGTGGTATATTAAATTTTAAAAAATATGTTTAGTTATTATATATTCTTTATAATTTATGTTTTTACAAATAAACTACTTATTAAATTATATCTACTACATTATAGTATAAACAATATATAGAATAATAGATAATAAATTAAAAATCAAGATTGAGAATCATGTTATGATTTTAGTTAAATGTATAGTTTTAACTTTTAAGTTTGCTATTTATTTAATTTTATAATTTCAATTATTTAACTATTAAAATAATTATTTTAATTTCTAAAATTTATGAAAAAATGTATTTAATATATATGTATATATAAGCATATACACTATTGCAACAAAACAAAACAAATGAAAATCTGTCGGTAAACCTGTTAATAAAAATATTTCGTTCCTTTAATATATTTGAAATGAGATATAATGATCGAAATCCTAAATTACTTTATCGATAACATCTACTACTTATAGTAATTAATGTTGATTTATATCTTAATTTGCTTATTTCACATACATAACTTCAACAATAAAAATAATGAATGAGTATAATATAACGAAGGAGATGCAAAATCTAAAACTGATAATTTAATTGAAATAAAAAATAGAATTTCATACCATTAATGTATGAATAATTCTAAAATTTTGACAAATATTATGTTACTACATTAAATAATAAATTTAATTTCAATGAATCAGTTAATTGAATCTTATAAAAATTTTAAAATGTAGAAATTTCCTAATGTGTATTTAATTTTCAGGAATGAATATTGAAGAAGAAGAAATATTAATTAGAGGAGTTCACAGCATATAATCAGATGTATTGTCTTTCTTACATTGCCCATAATTATGATAGGTTGTTTCTATAATTTTTAGGGGTGTTTATGATATATACATCCATCAATTAAGTGTGTCCCATTTTTTTTATAAATTTGAGATGAAACACTTTGATAGTCTGTAATGTTATGTAATATATATATATATATATATATATATATATATATATATATATATATATATATATCAGAATATACCTTATGTTAGTTGTATATTTCTTTTATTCTACAGGTCATCTATAAATAATACAACATCATGTGTGTTGAAAATGCTATTTATTTATAAATGTATAATTTTAAAAATGATAATTAAAAAAATATATATATAATGAGATAGAAGTGGTGTAATATATTGAATTATCTTAAATGCAAAATTAATTGTGAACTGGATAGGATAAATATATAATTATAATAGACTTATAGAGTAACGCGTAGAAAGATAGAAAGTGGTGCGAAAAGGTGTTTGGATTTTTTACGCCATGTGTGTTACCTAACTATAGGAAGCATCTACAGGTGTCTACCACTATGTCTGCTTTTTATGACTCTTATCTTTTACGTGAACCACTGTCCCTCAAACATTACTGTTATGTTGGCTAAATCGCAACAAGCCTCTGTCGGCAAAATGGAACCGCGTACTTGAGATACCAACTCAAGTCATCATCCTAAAGATAAGTCACTTTGTTCCTTTATAAATTCCCTGCGAACTGTGGTGATTTTCTAATTCGTTCTAAAATATTAGATTTTGTTACTGCAAACTGTGGTGATTGTCTAATTCGTTCTAAAATATTAAATTTTGTTAGATATTTAATTATGAGTATAAATTCTATATTAAGTAAGTAAGAATGAAAAATTTAAACAATATATAAAAAAAAAATCATAAATTCAATATTTTAAAGATTTTAAATTAAAAATAATATATATTTTTTAATTTGACTTAATTCTAATTTTTGTAAGATCTTTCTAATTTTACCCTCTCTGATATATATTAATGTGGTAAAAATATTTACAGTCACTTTTCACAAATTCGAACCCAAGACTTTCTTGAAAAAAGGCTTCCCAAATTAAAAAGAAGTAAATAAAAGCACATAAAGAACCTAACAGAAAACATATCTTAACAAATTTGTGAAATCCTTTTATTGATTTTGAGGCGCCTGAAAGAGTCAAAGTGTCACTCACCCGTTGTCAACACAAACTTCACCCCTAATTAAAACGCGTAGTCCCTCTGCACCAGAGGTCTTATCCCCGGATCACACTAATATTGAGTCAATTACCTTTCAAAACAATTTCTCCCGGGTTTCCTTTTCCCATTGTTTTTCTTTTTTTCGCGTATTCTCAATCAGCATAGAATCGTTGTTTTAAGTCTGTGTTCCACGATTTTCATGTTTAGTGATAGTGTACCATTTCTTTTGTACCAATCCAGTGATTAAAAAAAAAAATGGCATCTTGTCGGTACAGTGTTTATCGATTACTGATTCTAAATAGAAACAAAAACAAAACCCATTCCCTTGTTTTTTGTAGTTTTGTATGAGTGCATGCATTTATGCTCTCTCTCTTCTCTTGAATGTGCATCAAAATTAGTAGAACATAGACAGATTCAATCCATGTAATGAATATTGAATTTGAATGAAAAAATATAAGGAATCCTTGTCATGTCACTGTGACGATTAACCAAACATTTGAATCAGAACATTTGACTTAGTCCTCTTAAAGTTGATATTTTGGGGTCTTTTATCATCAAAATTTGTCTGAAATAAATTACGTTTAAATTTGAGTAAGATAAATTTGATCATGGAAAAAGTTTGTACAAAAGTTATCAACTGTCACATTTTCTAGTGAACAGTTTATCTTAAAGCTTAAATGAAATAAAATCATGAAAAACCTCATTATTAGAAATGTTTTTCTTAATAAATTCTAATTAATATATAAGTTTTCTTTCGCACCTGTTAATGTAATATTTTTCCTTCCACGAATCTTTTTATTTAGGGGTGAATCAAAATTAAGTAACAAGAATTTTCAACCCTTTCTTTACCTTTCAATAGTTCCTTTTATTTACATTGTGTGGCTATCATGAAATTAAAAGGTAAAGATTAAACCTATAGATTTTAAAATTTCATTAAACAAAGATTAAACTGAACACCTTTTTTTTACAGTAAGATAGAACTTTGGGTTATTTGATTTTTTTAAAATAGATGAGAATAAATATGGTTATTTGTTTGGATAAAAATTTAGATTAGATATTAAAATGCCACTACGCACACAAAAGTTAATTAATTATTAGTGTTCAATCAAAACATTTACGGATGTAATTTTGGTAATTTATGAAATGAGATAATTTTTTTAAAAAATTATATAAGTTATGCTTTTGAAACACAACTTTATAATGAAATCATGTTATAATGTGTGATTATTTTCTCTAGTGTGTTCAAAAAGTGGCTGGCACAATTTTCATACTTTGTTAAAGTTACGTTTACAAGTTTAACTTTATTTTTTTATTTTTTTAAAGTAACACAAGTTTACTATAAAAAAAACAATAAAAATTGTACTTGAAAAAGGAAAAACAAGTGAAGTTATGTTTATAAAAACAATTTCAACACATTAAAAAAAATCTAAAATGATATATTAGAGCATGATTTCTTCGTAACGAAGTTATATATTTTTTAGCATGATTTATTCATAAGTTTTTCTTTAAAATTTATCAATTCTACTAACTTAAAATAAAAATGTCATAAATTTCCATGTTTAAGTGTACAGAATAATGTACGAGTTCAACAAATTTTGCACCATGCGTTAATTTATAGTTTACTTATTTTTGTTATAAACAAATTAATGGGACTCACATTGTTAATGTGCACCAAAATTTATAACTTACATGTTGATGCTGTAAAGATTGAATTAAAATTAAAAAAAAAATTAGAAGCCATTTGATTGAAGTGAAATATTAATATTTTATTGTTTAAGTTAACAGATTTTTATATATAAAAAGTTCATTATTCAAATTTTATTTCTGAAAAAACTGTCATATTTAAAAGAATATGTTTTCTTTGTATTATTTCTATGATTATCTGTTATCCATCTATTTGAAGACTTTACCTTTATCGTGGAAGATGTTAGTAAAGGGAATAAGATAATTGAATTTTTGTTTAGGGTAAATTTCCCTCTAACTTCTTTTTTTCCTCTTAAAATAGATGTATGTTGGTTTGTTTGTATGCCTATAGTTATGTATTTGCATGTGGGGTTTAATGGACAAAGATTCTCTAGTTTAGAGCCATATTGGTATTTTTAGAATAGTTATGGAGGGATGGTATATTAATGTGAATAGTTACATTTATTATGTTTTAAAAATATAAAAGAATATGAATATGGTAGTTTTGATATTTTAATTTTGAATTGATATTCTGAAAGTTGTTTCAAAATGTTGGATTAGATCTAGTTGTATTATTGATTAGTTGAAGTATGGTTCACATAAAGTAACTTTCCTTCAGTTAGAAATTTGAGAAGTTATTGATGATTTGAGTCATGGTGCATTGAAATAAATTTTTGAAAGTAAATACTTGTGAGATTAAATGTATATTAGACTTTATTTGATTAAATTAGGTTGAAATAATTGAAGCATGAAATATAAGAGATGAATGGTGAAAATTAAACCATTTAAGCTTGTTTAGTATGTTGAAAATGTAAGTTTTGAATAGGAGATTATTTGGTAAATGAATTTGTATGCGTTGTATAAGTTGCCTGTTTTTGAATTTTTGCTCAAATGCAACATATGTTTCTAAAATCTTAAGATTGGGCCTAGCCATAACAAATTGGGCTTGCTCTAAACCTAATTTTTACTTCAAAGGTTGTCTTTCAAACAAAAATTAAACAACAAAATGGACTTATTTTCAACGTAGTTTTCGCTCAAGGTAAGATTAGGGTATTTTCTATCAAATTAAAACCCCTAAAAGAATTTAGTTTTAAAAAATGTTTCTTTGATTAAAATGCATATTATATATATATCTTATAGAAAAGGTTAAATTATTATTTTTAATTGATCATAGTATATGGCTCTGCATCATTCGTTACTTTTATCTTTAGAAAAACTAAATTAAAATAACCAAGTCTACATTGTTCCATATTCATATTTTTATTTTTTTTACTTTGTACAGGGTGGAGAAAAGCAAAAAGAGGAAGAAATGTTGAGTTATCTTGACCATAGATGTTGAGCAGTTTCCTCCAAATTCCTTTTCACCAACCACTGGTGTTTTACTGCAGTTAAGAGTTTTTGTACAGACCACATCAAACTAAATCGAAAACAAGGAAATTACAATTCAATCTTAATTCACCTCTTCTATTCTGTTTTCACTTGTTTCATTTTCGGAAAAGCTAAATTATTAAATTAAAATAATTTAATTTTAAGTAACCAACTTCATTTTCTTACTAACTTTTATAATTTCAAAATTGTTTAAGTGTAAATAAAATCTTTACATAAATAGGTTGTTCAAAAGTTCATCCAAATCTATAACCATATGATATTTGATACTCCTTTCATAAGTCACATTTGATATTTGATACGCAAATACATGATTTTTTTATATTTATATTTGATATAAAAAGATTTATATACAAACATACGATATTTTTATTTTCTTTTACCAATAATAAATTAAAAATAATAGAATAAATTTGTTGTTTTGAAAGAAAAAAAAAAAAAAAAAGAAGGACACTTAAAAGGTTTGTAGAAGGTGCGGAAGGGCGGCGAGAGGAAACAGAGAGATGGCGTGGAAGTGGATCGTGAGGAGGACCCGCGAATCCAAATCCTTCTTCCTTGCATTCGCCACCGTATGCGGCGTCGTTCCGGGCGTCATAGGCTACGGCGTTATGCAACTCACTAACACGCGCAACGAGCAGCTCGAGACCCGTCTTCGCAGAACTGCTCGTCCCGAATCATTGGTAACTCTCTCCTTCGCCCCTTATTCCAATCCTTTTCTATTCTTTTGTTCATGCATCAAGTTTAAACCTTTTAGGATTAGGATTATTAGGTTTTTTTATTCACTATTTCAATTTTAGTATATACTTTTGCGACTGCTGGCTCATAATTGATCCGCTATAGTGCTGTAGCGGTTTTGGGGTAAGCCGTTTGTGTTGAGCTGATATGACATATGCCATTCGTTACTTTGTTCGTAGGAGAAGCTCCTTAACCTAATTATATGAGCTATAATTGTGGATAACAATTTAAAACTATATTGAACGTGTGGAATAGAAGGAGTGAAGAGGGAGCAAGGGGAAATTAAAGTCATATGGGAGGGTTATGGCAAATGAACTCGGTTAATTAGTAGTAGGAGTGGAGAGAATGGAGAAGGGATGCAGATTGCATTTACCCAAGGGATTTTGGATTTTGGGAGAGTCCCCTTCTGTTTTACATTTTCTTGTTTGCTTCTTTTCTAAGCTTGAGGCACTGTGAAGAGAAGCCTAGATATTTGATATGATATTAGTATGAATGATATAGCACATATATAGGGATACAAGAAACTCTTAAAAAATTGGAAATATGATAGGCATAGATGCACTTATAAATTTAATTCTTTTTTTTGATAAATGCACAATATTTATAGGGACATTGATCATTTCTCTTTATTCTGTAACTGTAATACACAGTTATAATTTATATCAGTGGATGACGGTGATCACTTACAAAAACAATACTTGTGATGACAACAAAGGCCATTGTTACATATTTGAATTTGTTATTTTCGTATTTGTTTCAAAATTACATGTCTTTCCCCAATACCTTTCAGAATGTCAAAAAGCGTCATTGGTCCTACTCAGCTAGTTATTTCCTACTGTTTACTATATAGCATTAACGATACAAGGGAAACATAGAGCCCTGTATAATTTTAGTCCTACACAAAATGTTGGGGCCTCATCTCAAACATATCAGTCAATAAAATTGGACTATTAATTCAACTTGGATACATTTCTAAAACTATCATATGTCTATCAGTATCAGATACAGGTATAACTCCAATACTTTAGCCATCTGGGCTTTATTTATTGGCTACCTCAATCTCTGTTATTGGTTTCTAGTGCTGTCAGGCGGTGCTTACCATCATTCTGTGTTATGTGATTTGTAATATGGACATGTACCCTCCAAGTGATCATTATGATAAACAATTGTGGAACTTCCTGGTGTACTGTTTGGCTCAAAAACAAGTCTTCAGATCCAATGGGCCATGTCTGCCAAAGTCCAATATATTCTCAATTGACTTCGTTTTGACTACTTTTCTACTCCATAACGATTTAACTGTGTTATAGTGGTATATTTATGCATGTTTCTTTACAAAAGGGTTTGTTTCCTTCAAAATTAAACATATGTGGAGCCTATAGGTATGAGGCCATAAACTGTTCAGAACCATCGGGTAAATGGTTAATGTACCTGGGATCCCACATTTTGCATAATCTGGAATTCAACAGTCTATCCATTTAATTGTGTAGGTTTTTCTTAAAATGTTACATTTTCATGTTTTTGTTTGAAAAACAATCTTATGTTTTTTTATGACAGACAGCAACTGTACTCTTGTATTTACCACTTATGTTTTGTGTCCTTTTTTTACACATTTTTATTTTCTTCAATTCCTGTATTTCATTTTGATATTTCCGCATGATCATTTAAACCTACATCTGTAACCAACAAGATTTGTCTTGGATTGGAGTAGAAGCTCAGTTTATCTTAGAAGTTAAATAACTTGATAAGTTGAATGAAATAGTCTAGTTTGCACTTGTTTCATTGAGGTGATTTCCTTTCTGTGGTGAAAGTTCTAACAATGTAGTTGATTTAATTATGTATCAGATGATGGGGCAAGTCAATAAAGAGAGACTGGCAGAGTACCTCGGAGAACTACAGAGGAAGGAGGATACTAATGACCGCTATATTGCTGCTCTAAGAGGAGAGACTTTAACCAGGAAACCTTATGTCAGAATACAACCAATTCCAGAGCAAACCGGCACCAAGGTTGAGAAAGAGCAGAAGAAATAAGTTGCAGATCTCCACTATTGTGAATATAGATATTTAAAACTCATTATGAACTTTATACTGTTTTGTCTGCGTTTAATCGTGTTTTTGTTGCTCGATGTGTTTGCATACGCACTGAACTCTTTTTTAAGCGGGGTTGGTTCAGTCCAGATAAGAGTGACTAGCCATACTTTATGTTATTCGATTTAGTCAAATTCTTCAGAGGATATCTAATATTCTCTTTGTTGATATAAACATTTTCAATACTTCAGGATGCTTTCGGCCTAGACTATTTGTATTTGAGGATCAGACCCTCTTGTTTCGGGTAACATTGAATAATCACAGTGTAGTTCTTCCCACTTGCATTGACCTGAGATGAAACAGTCCATTCACACAGCCCCTTCTGCATAAAGTATAAATAAATCCATCAGCCCCATAGCTGAATTAGTTACATATTGTTGTCATAGCCTCAGGGGCGTTGCCATTTTGACTGACAAATTATTAACTTGGAAATTGGTGATATTCGGTCATTCAAATAATATACTTTATTGTATTGGATCCAATTCCCAATGAAGAACTAATTTCGTGAATTGTTTTATAATATTAAATAATGATTAACATCAATATTATTTTATATGATAAGCTAGTAGAACAGTTTGAGTCATGCTCAATCCATCATCACAATGTTGATGAATCAAATACAATTTTTTTACATTAATAACTATTTAAAATATTGTAAAAGTAAATATTTTTAATGATTTGATAATAAGATTGGTTCAGCATGTAAACTTTTCTTTGTGATATAACATATCACATTCAGTTTTCTTTCTGATAGAACATATCACATTCAGTTGTACAGGAAACAAACGACAATTGGACCTAGAGTACCAAAAATGTTAGGATAGTAGTGAAACGTGTGGTAACAGAATCAGACAAGAGTTAAGGTTGTTGTGCGCTGCAACAGTAAGGTCAAATATTTGCCAAAGTTCTGCAGTAGCTGAAAGTTGTGAAATTTTGTTGGTTGGAAAAAATCTGTATTTATACAAACTCTTTCTTTAAAATATATGATAAAATAATTGATGTAGTAAAAAATAATATAAAATAACTCTTAATCAACCTTTTCCCCCCTTGCGTTTGATAGTTCTTTTTGTTAAGTAGTCAATGCCTACTAAAATAAATTTTCAACTTTAGACTTTTTATTAATTATTTAAGCTTCTTCATATTTAGCCTACTCTAATGAATTGTATATTAAAGCAAACACGAACTATGTGTTTATTAAGATTCACGAACAATAATAACATGGAATATTTAATTTTCTCTTATCAATGAAACTAAGCTCATGTTCAAGGTGGTTTCTATAAAAGCTGATACGTATAACAACTTGCTTTTATGGATTTTCACTATTATAGTTTATTGGTGTGAGTGCTAACTGCAAAATTGGTTTTTATATATTACAACTATTTTTAAAACGACTAATTTATTGCAAAACTCATTTCAAGTTATTAAGAATTTTGCTTGTTAAAATTTTTAAATTTTATATAAACCGGTACAAATAAATTAAAATCACATGTATAAAATATCAATTAAAATTTGAAAAACACGATTGATCCATAAACCTAAAATTTTGTCAGTTGGAATATCAATATCACCCTGCACGTGAAATCGTGTTGTGACTCCATTACAGCGTATATATATATTTTTGTAATTATATATATATATATATAATTTT
>Ga0209700_108627_pt1 | contig 12839 bp, 7 predicted proteins | sample SiratroredBW_FD_187528 | JGI IMG/M metagenome (GOLD analysis project Ga0209700, IMG submission 187528) | Root nodule microbial communities of legume samples collected from California, USA - Siratro red BW (SPAdes) (version 2) | ecosystem: Host-associated > Plants > Roots > Nodule | place: USA... | reverse complement strand
ATTAATATACATAATTAATTAGGTATTTTATAATATACGTATAATCGATTACGTTATAACGTAATCGATTATGTATATTGATATATTATTATTATTATTTATAAAAATTATTTTATTAATATTTTTATTTTATTATAAATTTAATTATTATGTATTTTTATTATTTATTATTTTAAAATAATTATTTTTTATATTTTATTTATAATTAAATTATTTTTTTATTTAAGAAAGTAAACTTTTCTCGCAAATCTAGGTTTAGAGCAAGGAAAGTTTTGAACATAAATTTTGTTTTGTTTTTTGTGCACTTAAGTCTCGTATTTTGCACTTTTTCTGCTTTTCATCCCTCCAAAAGTTTCCCTAGTCAAAAATAAACACACCCTTAATTTTCTAATCAAATGGTTTAAACTATAAGTGATTTTCTAATCAAATAGTTTAAACTATAAGTGAAGTTTGACTATTTCCTTCTAATAATAATGCCAATGTTTAGGACTATATTACTTATAACATAACAATGTTACCCAATGTAATATTAATTTCATACAATCATCTCACACAATTAAATTTATTCATTGGTATACTTTCATTATCATATAATTTAACATTATATACAAGACACCACCATCATTTCATTCTCACAATACATTTATCCATATTTTTGTAAGTATTTTTTTTCTAAACCCATCTAACAAAAAAAAAAAATACATAAAAAGAAATATCGCTTTAGTGATATTTTTTCAAACGAGTTGGTATTAATATTAAATATTTATTGTGCAAACTTATAATTTTTGCTAGAACATTAAAATCATATAGCCTAAACCCTCAATCCTAAATCTAAACTCTAAAAGATTTAGAATTTAGGATTTAGCATCAAATTGACTCTTCAAATACTAAACTCAAAAAGAAAATAATTGATACTCAAAAAGAAAATAATTGATACTCACTTTTTGGAGTATTCATATTGGTATTTAGGCAACCAAATGTTATTTATTTTAAATTTTGAATAATTTAAGAATGTTATTTATTTCATTTTTTATTTAAATAAAATTTTTAATAATTTAAGATTTTATTTATTTAGGAATGTTATTTATTTTATATTTTATTTATTAGAATTTTGAATAGTTTAAGAATGTTATTTATTTCAAATTTTATTATAATTAGGACATTAAATAATTTAAAATTTATATTTATTTTAGATTTTGAATAGTTTAGAAGTTTTATTTCATTTTATATTATTATTTAAGTAGGTTAAATAGTTTAGGATCTGTATTTATTAAGATTTTGAATAATCTAAATTTTTTATTTATTTCAAATTTTTATTTAGGTAGGACAATAAAATAATTAATAATCTTACAATTTTATTAATTTAAAAAAGTTCTTCATTCCTAAAAAAAATTAATCATATTTTAATTTAAATTAATTTTAACCAGGTAAATTTATATAATCTTTAAATTTTATCTATTAAAATGATTATTTTATTAATCACACTCATTTCATCACTCAATAACTTTCTCTTTATTTCACACCATATTCTTCTAACATAATTAGTTTCCAGCCACTCTCACCTCAAATTTACTTTTTTTTCAATCTCTTAAATCCATTCTCAAATCCGAACATAAATTAATAAAAAACCATAAAATTTATAATCTTTTAATCTTAAGCCATGAATTTGATTACCTGCGGTCAATTATATATCGATTAATTATTACCTTCAGAAGTTGATATATAATTTTATTGAATGCAACGGGAAAGTCTATTTTTAATTGTTTCTTATATTTAGAGATATAAACTTTTTAAAATTTTAATTTGATAAAATTTATTGAAATAAATATAATTGGTGGTGTGATGTATAAGTCCAACTACTATTTTATTAAAAATATAAAAAAATATGAAATATTATTTAAAACTAGAAAATATACGCGTTTTATTTTATTAAAAATATAAAAGAGATTTAAATTTTTAAACTATAATTAAAATGAGTCTTTCATAAGTGTAAATTTTCCTGTATTAGATGGATAAACTACCTTTCTTGTCTGACGTAGGATTTAAGTTTTTTTTTTTCTTTTAATTTTCGGTGGGTCACAGCTTTCATAAAAGTTTCGATTCTATCTTCATTTCCACGATTGTATAAGAAAAAAAAATCGTGAATTGCTGCCTTTCTTTATTGCCCAGATCCACGTCTCTTCTCCTCCCATAACTCCAACCATAAATTCGGTCGGTGCTATAAAAATGTAAGAGTTATTTGCAAATCCACTAAGTGATTTTGTTATAACATATTATATTTGGATATCAACATAAGTCTACAATCTTAAAATATAACTTAATTTTTTTATAAAACACTTAATCAACTTATTCATTAAGTACTTTTAAATTATTTATTAACACTTACTAACTTTCAGATTCAGAATATTTCATGAACAACCATTTAAAAGAAGATCCTATTCACTCAAAGCTAGTCTTCTTCAAAGTCTTCACTCAAACAAACCTTTTAGATCCATATGCTACAATTTTTACAAAAAATGAACAGCATTAAACAACAACAAAATAACTGAACACTTCATTCAGGAGCATCAATTCCCACTACAAAGAATTCCCCTCCCAGACCAATCACCATCTTGCTGCAAGAATCACTATCAAGGAAACACCAAGCTTATACTTATAAGCTTAGTTTCTCCAATGTATCCAAATAATCAAAGACATTTTGGGATCACTATTACTCTATTCAATAGTAGATTCAGAATAAAAGATACAAAGAGTATCTTTCTTCAAAAGTACATTAACCACCCCAAAATACGCCCAGAATAAAAGATACAAAGAGTATCTTTCTCCAAAACTACATGTTCTAACAAGTTTTGAATTAGGATGTGGGGGAAAGAATCTCCATCACAGAAGTGAAAGTCCCAGTAACTGCAATCACAAACCCAAAAACCACAATTGCTCCATCCCAAACAAGACAACCCCACCCCAACTCCTCCTTAAAAACAATCAGATGAAACATTGCAGGCAACACAAAACTCAACACAACACACACACTGCTTCCCACCAGGGACAAAAAATCCGCAAAATTAGGAACCAAAAGCGCCACCAAACTAATCACCAACACCATCAACCATCTCAACCACAAGCAGTACCTAGACCCACAGAACCTTCTCTCCACCACCTCATTCACAGGGTTCATCATAATCGGAAAAGTGAAGAACAAATTGATACAAAGCCCCAACTGAACCAAAAAAGTAATCACCCCAGGACCCAAATTGGTGGTGATAATACCCTTAGTTTCTTCCCCAAACGCAAAGTAACCCAAACCCCCAAACAAACCAAACAACACAGAAATCGACCCCATCCCCAACCCCAAAACCCTACCGAACTTCTCCTTATCCTTGGCCTCACTTTCCAACGGCAGAACCATTCCGATTCCCTCAAAAGCATACACAGCCACACCGATGCCGTAGAAAAACACAGACAAATCCCCGAACACTTTCAAATCGGGCCTATTCTTAACCGAAACAAAAACATCCTCGACCATGACAATACTCTTGGCGACAAGATCAACCACGTCGGCGAAGATACTCAACGGAGCCAAATGAGTCAAAGTGCGAACCGAAATCAGACCCAATTGGAAGGGGAAGCAGGCCCAGAGGAACAAAACCTTGGGGGTGAAACCGAGGAAAACCGGCGTCGTTTCGTTGTTGGTAAGGTACGCGAGGGTGGAGGAAATAAAGATGAGGTAACTGACGCAAAAGCCGGCTTGCGAGAGGACGATCATGACGTCGACGGCGAAGCGGCCCAGTGGGCCGCAGATGGTAAAGCCCAGGTCACCGAAGGAGGAGATTCTGGCGAAGCCCGTTACGGAGTGGATTTTGCGGCGCGTGAGGACGAGGAGCATCATACATTGGTAGGTGAGGAAGGCGACGGAGAAGAGCATGAGGAGGCCCATGAGCCAGCCCGTTCGCTTGAAGGTGTAGGGCAGGCCCAGCACGCCGGCCCCAACTATGGAGATGAAGATGTTGGCGAAGGTCTTCAGATTGGAGGACAAAGGCGGTGCCTTTCCCAGCAGAGGAGTGTCCTCCGTAGGGTACGGTGGAAGGGTGTACGCCGACGACCCTGCTTCCTTGGAGAACACCATGGCTTCTTTCTGTTACTTTCCACTTCTCAATTCTCAGTTCTCAATTACTGTTACAAAGGGTTATTGATTTTATGATCAAGTTATGATTTTTTCAATCTCTATCACCACGATTATATAAAGTAGGTTTGATCAAATATGGGAATATCAGAGAACGGGTCAAGTTGCTATTCTCAAATACGTGGCGGCTATGCTTTTCAGACCACACCAGTTTTAGTTTTCGTGTTAGGCTTATCTTTTATTTAGTTTTATTTTATATATTATTGTAGTAATTCTTCAAAATTCGGGTATTTTTTCTTTATTTTTCTCAATTTTTAATAAATAAACGAAATCTGATCTCAACTGTCAGAGGGGTCCACATTAACTGTTATTGATATTCTATTGTTTTTTTTAACCGTTAGCAGTTACAATCAGTAATAAATATTATTAATTGACACTTGTCTTTCCTTTTGCCAATGGGAGCCAGTCCGGTGAAGTAAGAACTACCCAATAGAAAAGTGAGAGAAAGGTTTAGATAAAAAAATGGAAAAGCTCTTAAAAAGAATTTGAGTGATTGTTTCCATTTTAGTAATTGTTTGACCTCATTCTCTCCAGAGTCAAGTCAGATCAAACTCTTTTAAACTGTAGAAGGATAAAAAAAAAAAAAACTGAATTACTAAACAGTTGTAAAAATCAAATGATCCTACTTTTGTTCTAATGTTAGAAAGACTATTAATTTAAGTAAGGGTGCTTATAGCATCTTATAGTCAGCCTTTTTATTATATTATATTTTAATAGATTGATTATTAGGATCTTATTTTTAAAAAGTAACATGTTCCACTCCCATGAAATCATATGTTCTATTTAAAAATCAACTACACTCTATTTTATTTTAAATGAAACATGTTTTTAATGTTTACTCAATATTTAAAATAGATCAACCAAATCGTTGAAAAGATCAATAATAACTTTTTCAACATTTGATTAAAAGCCAAATTCTTTTAGGTATTTTATTGATTTTAGTTTTTCTTAAAAATTATAATTTCATTAGATTTTTATGACAGGTTGCAATATTTGCAAACTGTATCAAATCAATGTGGAAATGCTAACACATAGGAGGGGTACTCCCCTGTTTATGCTAGTTATTAATAATGAAAAGACATATGCTCTTCTTATTTTTTTTATCAATATTTTAATTTAGAAATATCCATGTGGGTAGGCCCTCACTAGCTATATAATATGAATATCCTACAGCAAACTCAGATATTTATAAGGAACTTATTTTCTTCATGACTATTTTATTTATTCACTAAAGGCCAAGGCATTTGTTGGTCCCATTAGAGAAAGAAAACCACAACTTTGTTTCTCCTTTGTTCGTCTTTCAAGATTCCTCCAAAATTTTGTACAAAAAAGTGATGTCAAGTGTGATAGAGAGTGAAGATAACTCATTTGATGTAAATCTTAAAGATGCAGATAAAATAAAAAAACTCAAGTATCCCTAGTGTACGATAGGGACAAGCTAACTAATAGCCTATCCACCGTCAACTGGTCAGGTGTCGGTGTGCCCATTTGGTGTTGCAGTGTACTATTTCTTGTCGTTTAACCAGAAGAAGACGTGAAGTTTTTTGCTAGCAATACACTTACACATATACAGAATTTCGTTACTATACGGAGAACCAAGAAAATTTAGTCTACACTTCACAATAAGGTTTGTAGGAATTAACTCCGAGTAAATATGATCATTGGTGGAAGTCAGCATCAATTTCCACCAAATAGACAATTCCTCAATACTTAACATGTGGGGGTGTTTTAAGAGTGTGAAGCTAAGAAATTGATTGTGGGACAGAGTTTGCAATATCCACCTGATTACTGGAGTATGTCATATATGTTGAGTATATTCTTGTTGACACCTCGTTCTTGACTCAGACAGAGTAGCAGTGAATTCCAAATAAAAAGGTCAGGAAGGATGCCCTTGTCTACCATTTCTCTAAAGATCTGCATGGCTTTTTGAAGGTCCCCTTTCCTACACAAGACATCAATAAGAGGACGGTATGTTTCTGTATTGGGTGCACAACCTCTTGCGGTGATGTCTTCCACCAACTTCAAGGCATTCTCAACGCTTCCCTGTCTGCAAAACCCCGTGATGACAGCATTGAATGTAGATGGAATGGGAAAACAGTTATTAGCAATCATTTCATTGATCAGCTCAACTGCCTCTCGGATACTACCTTGTTGGGAAAATCCATGAACAAGGCAGTCATAAACTAAAATACTTGGAATTCCACCTTCATCAGTCATCTGATCATACACCCTCTTTGCATCCTCAATAGACTCCTTGCAGTGTTCTAAAATCTTCAGGCTTCTGTCAACAGCTCTAGGGAACAGGTTCCCCATCTTTGTTAGAAACTCAGCTGCCTCATCAAATCGGTTTTGCTTAAACAGGCCATATATTATGCTATTATAAGGACCGATGTGCCCTCTAGAGCCTTCTTTGCTTTCCTCCATTAGCTCCAAAATAGAAAAACCATCTTCAATTCTTCCTTCTGAACACAGACCCCTAATCAATGAGTCAAATGTGACAAAGTTCCATTGGATCCCATCTATTTTCATATCATTAAAAAGATCAAGAGCCAAATCCAACATCCTAGATTCACAAAAGCCAGATATCAGTGCATTATAGGTATCCACATTTGGAAGACAGCCTTTACTCTCCATCTGCTTCAAAAAATGAAGCCCAATCTTCACCTTCCCCACTCCACAAAACCCCTTTATCAAGGTGTTGTAAGCGACAACATCTAGCGAACCTCCCATGCTCTCAACTCTCTCTAAAACCTCAGCCGCCTCTGTGGCGCTGCCAGCATTGCATAGAATTTCCAGCACCTTAGTAACAGTGACAATATCAGGCACAAATCCCAGGCTAAAACTCTTCTCCAGCAGGACAAGAGGCTGAACTGAATTCCCTTCCTTACAGTACCCAGATATCAAAATATTAAAGGTAACATCATTAGGCTCCTCCATCTCACTCATCAAGCTCCTAGCCCTCCCTACCTTCCCATTCCTACAAAGTGCATGAAGCAAAGTGTTGTAAACCACAGTGTTTGGAGTAACCCCTCTGGACTTAATTAGCTGCAAGAGCTTAAAACCTTCACCTATCCTATTAGTGAGACACAGCCCTTTCATCAAAATCCCAAAAGTGTAATCATCCCCCTCAACCCCACTCGCCATCATGCTCTTTCTATAAAACTCCCGGGCCATATCAATGTCCTCCTTCACAAGCACATCCAAAATTGAGTTGAAAATCTTGAGGGAGGGACTGCCATGGAACTTGTACGCCAAGTCAAGTACTTTGATTACAGTTCTAATCATCCGCGCCCGGCCGAGGCCGCGGATGATGGTGACGAAGATGGCATCATCGGGTGGTGCACCGAGTGATTGGGGCATTTCGTCGAGCAGTTGCTTGACAATGTCGAAACGGCGGAAGGTGCAGAGCTTGTGGATCAAGGCGCGGTATGTGGATTGAGAATGGGCGAAGTTGGGGATGGTGGACGCCCATCTGAAGCATTCCAACGCTTGGGTAGCAGATTTCTGGTCCAGTATCAGCTGCGAAACATGCTCCTCGCTTGGTGCAGAAGAAGAATACGAAGATGAATACGTTTGGAATTGGAAACGCCTTAGATAAGGGGTTGCGGAGGATCTACAAGATGCCAATGCTTTCCAAAGCTTATGCATCTCATCAATCAAGGCTAAGTACAAAGATTATTCAGCGTAAAAAATCTTTCTATAAACAATGATCTTTCCCGCTGAACAAATATGCAAATGTTTTGCTCTGCTACGGGATTTACTTAAATGATTATACGGGAAGATAAATCAAGAATTACAATAGAATTAAACTCACACAAGAATTACACCACTTTCAATCTTAAACCCAAAACTACCCAAAACCTTAAGGATTTGTGAATCTTTTATTTGATATATTATTCAACTTTCTCGTTTTTACTCTCGTTTTTATTTAATATGACACTAGACTCAACTTACGTACCTAACTACGTAAAAAGAAAGTTTAAAGAAAAATAACAAGACTTTATTCATGATCTTCAACTATATCAACCTACACCCTCTTCTTTCATTATACAAGTTTAGGTACAAGTGTTTCCTTTCATTCCAACAAGATTATTGTACATTCCGTGTTAACCTTTTCTAGATGAACAAAAGAACGTGTTGATATTATTGGAGCTTAAGAAGAAATAGCCAAATAGGAATAGCATAAAAAATTCTATGGCCTGAGACCATGCTCATGCCATATCCCTGAAAATTTGATTGCATAACAAGGATTCCAGGGAATTAGTACTAGAGAGAATATCCCTGAGAAGATTGTAGCAATGATGCTGAACATGAGCACTATCAATCCTTCCTAAGTATTATGTTCATTTATCCTTTTAACAGAATCATTTTCAACTTGATAAGTGATTATCTGTTTTTCCTATAATTTGCCAAAGGTGTGAAGGCAAAGACAGGTCAACAACAATAAGAAAACATAGTGAATGTTCCTAACAAATTTACAATGACTTGAAAATGTTGTAAAAGATAAACTACGGGGGGAAAATACAAATCATTTACTTCATAGCTCTTTTCAGTGGACAATGGAAGTTTGCTATTGTGTGGTGTATTTGTATCACTTCCCGCCATTGAAAATGGGAAGACTGACACTGAAGGATACTCAAAAATTGGACTTCAAGAAGCTTGTTCTAGACAAGAAGACCAGAAGCATGTGTGAACCTTGCCGGGTGATAGTCCATGTAATAATGATATAGTACAAGTAAAGAAGGCTCAGAATCTGATTGGTAGGTACTCCCCAATTCGAGTTGTTACAAGTTGTGTAACATTATTATTGACATTTAAGCAAACAACAATATTCAAGGGCAGCAGGGGTAGCAGTTAGTCAGAAAAATCCCCACTGAAGAACACCCTACTCAATAATCTGTACAAATCAGCAACCACATTTATTCATCTACCATTCAAGACCCCCTTGAGAAGATCAAGGCCCTCAGCAGAAATACTCCTCCTCCTATATGATCTAGGAATTTCAATCTTAGGAGGTGGATCTTTGGAGAAACACACAATCACTACTGTGAGGTTGTCACATGTGTTGCGTTGGAGGGCCTCAGAAACAAGTACTTTTGCACATTTGTTGGGATCATTATGCTGCATGAGCTCCCTCCTCACCATTGTCACAGCACACTGGCTGCTCATCACATCCCACAATCCATCACACCCCATTATCAAAAACTCATCCTCTTCGGTCAGCACAATCTCCTCCAGCTCCGGCTCCGAGCTTAAAGGACTCTTGGAACCTTTAGTGCCTTTTATGTGCCAATCTCCAAGAGCACGAGCAACTGAAAGTTGCCCATTGAGGTATCCATCATAGATCACCCCACCCAGTTTTTCAATTCTTAATCTTTCAGAAGTGCAATTTGGTTTATGGTCTTTGGAAAGTTCAATGGCCCTGCCCCGTTTGCCCAATACAGCACGAGAATCTCCTGCATTGGCAATCAGCATGGAACTGCAAAATAGATTACTAGTACAATTAGCACCATTTGCTTGTACTAGCATCATGCATTAAAATATATATGCAAGTACCAACAGCTTGTAAAAATCATTATTCTAATGATATGGTTCTCAGTTCTTACCTTCCCAACAAAAGGGCTATCAGAGCGGTGGTGCCTGAAGAGCTATCAAGAGCACTGGCATCTCTAAAAGCAAGATCAGCCTTCACAAATGCACTCTTAATTGCTTTCTTAATGCCAGATGGGAAATGAGCATCTTCAACTATAAACTTGAGGATGTTCTTTCTAGTAAATGATGCTGCGTCAACACCACCATGTCCATCAAATACCTGTATATAATCAATCCCCATGAATACCTAATCTAAGGGGCATGCAAAAGGCAACCAGAATGGAATACTAATCAAAACATGGTAGTCAAAGAAATAATTTCTATCATGAATTAATCTATGTAATTTTTTAGGTCATTGTGGTTAATCAGTGATGGGGAATTCATTCATATCTTATACATTGCTCCACTTATGAAGAGATTTTGCCCACTTCATTAGGAAAATAACAGGATCGATCTAACTCAACACAAGAAACATACCCCATAAAATGCTGCAGGAGAAGGAATGTTTGCTCCTAGACCGTCACATTCACTAAGAATATCAATGCATATGAATTCATCCTCCATGTACTGCTTTGGTCCTTTATCAGAATAGCTTCCAGATCGAATTTCAAGTGGAAAGTCTGATTTTTTTTCTGTGCTTGATTTAAGTCCAATAATATTAATATTCGATTCCTAGACAGAAGAAGATAGGGCATAATTACTAGCTAGGACTACGTCAAAATATATGGATAACAGCAGCTTGAACAAATAAACATTCCATTTTCTTTCCATTGAGTTCTCTTTCAATGCTTTCATAGACATGGACACTATACTTCAAACAAACCGGTCAAAACAAGGACATGAACCAACAAACTGCTCAAAAGTTTTTAATAGTAAAATGCCATTTCAACTTTCAAGAAAAATTATCCTAAATATTGCAGCTTCTATAAATCAGCAGAAACTTTATCGACCCTTTTGCAATTAGCTGCAGATTCAATCAGATCCAGATGCACGTTTGAAAAGTGTTTGAGAAATAGGAAATCATGTCTGGGATATGGAAGTTATAACTATTAGCTTCTCAACATAAAACTACATCTCAAAGGTGGAACCAAACACGCCAAAAGCCTCTTTTGTAACAATACAACTACTAATATCAAAACAATAAATGAGAGAAAACAACATGTTCCAAACTTTCCTAAATCCAAGGTTTCTTTCAACCAAATTGTGTCAAGCCATGAAAATGCTGCACAGGTGTTGAATCTAGATGATATCCAACCCACAAGAACAGAAACATGGAATTTCATTTTGATCATACTAACCGGTTCAGCAGACCAAGAAGAGCTGCTGAAATGTCGCATAACCGAATGGTCCCTCGGAGGCTTCCCTGCATTCTGATTCAAATTCCCCACCGTATCCCCATTCAGTTCCTCCATGGAACCATCACTACTACCCCTGGGGCAGGGGCATCCACCACCACCAATACCACCACTCATTGTATCTGCCTCACACGTGCAACATGTCCTTGTCCCATATCACGAATCCACCACTCAACCACAACCACAACCAAACAACAGCTTAAAAATTTGTTTTTTCATTTATTTTTATTTACCCTTATACCAGAAGCTTCTCCAAAACTATTCAAACAACCGCCACACCCGATAAAGAAGCCATTTTTAAGCCACCCCAGAAGAACACAGCCAGATACAGCTATTGGAAACGTGACTGGCACATGATCCAAGCAAAAAAGAAAATCTCTAGCGAAGGCAACCGTGAGAAACACGAGAAAGAAGAGGTGGTAGCGTGCAGAGAAAGGAAGAAATGGTGGTGGCAAAGAGAGAAGATTAAGAGCAGAAAAACGAAGACCAATATAGATATAAATGGATATGAGAGAGAAGGGGGAACCGTTGAGAAGAGTATATATAAAGTGATTGGCAAATGCAAGTTTTGCGGTCGCCATTGTAGCGGTTGAAAGGAAGTGACATGTGGCTTCTTCTGCTGCCATTTGTGTTACCAGTTGACCGGATACATGGCCTTGTGCTCCTCCAACCTCTTGCAATCCATCATCAATTTTCTTTCATCATCTCATATTAATCATTCTATGCATTTCTTTTTAACATTTTTCTATCGAAATTGTTATTTGTGACACATGAAATTAGCATTTAAATGTATTTTTATTGTATCTTGATTTTGTTTTGAAAAACATACATTGAAGCTTTATATATTTATTAGATAAATTTTAAAATTGGTCTCATCATCTAATCCTATTTTTATTGAAGATCCATCCTTGATAAGATGAACATGACCATATGTTTAAGAAACTCAGACAACATTGCTGGATGATCATGTCAAACTATATAATATATTTGTTGTTTCATATGAGTTTAAGTTAATTTGTTTATGTTATTTTCTAATAGTTCTCAAGTCAATGCATGCATAATGAGTGAATCACATGTGCTCTGGTCAGATATTAGAGAGTTTATGAAGTTGCTAATTCTTTTTTGACAAAGTATGAGTTGGATTTAGATAGTTCTAAGATTTCTCATTTTTCTATTCTTTTGTTGACTTTTGCACTATTGGCTATGTGTAGAACATTTTTATTTATTATCAAAAGCAATGATTAATACTATTCAATATCTTTAATATACATGCAAAGCATACAGATATTTAATATACTAAAAAACTAAACAAGCAAATATCCAACTATTGATATATTAAGAGAATACATCCATGGATCAATATGTTAACTTTCACAAGACTATTTTTTAATTTAACAAATCACAACATAACAAAATTTATAGGCTAAAGACAAAATGGACGACAAAAGAATAGGGACAACATTTCCAAGGAAGTGATAAATTGAAAAAAAATAAAGTGATTAATTTTTACATTTATCTAAAACATTAATATGAAAAATATTTTTAAAGCAGATTAGCGGATTGAAAGCAACCTTTTTTTTTTTTTTAAAAAAAGAGTCTATAACAAATAAAGTATGAGTCTTTTTTTTTTATTTATCTGTACATTATTCGACTATATTTTTTAACAAATTTATTCACTCTCTTTTTTTATATTTTAGCATCATATTTTTTTA
>Ga0209700_108625_pt1 | contig 12841 bp, 4 predicted proteins | sample SiratroredBW_FD_187528 | JGI IMG/M metagenome (GOLD analysis project Ga0209700, IMG submission 187528) | Root nodule microbial communities of legume samples collected from California, USA - Siratro red BW (SPAdes) (version 2) | ecosystem: Host-associated > Plants > Roots > Nodule | place: USA... | reverse complement strand
AGGTATTTTTGTTATCAGGTTTTTTTTTTTTTGGATCTTTAACACAAATTTTCATATTAAAAGTGATTTTGGTTATAATTTATATTATGTTAAGATTGTGATTCATGTAAGTTTTTTTATAGTTCTTACTAATAAAGATTTAAAAATACGTTTAAATTTTAGAGAAATTTAAAAAATATTTTAAATTTTAGAGAGACAAAAATATATTATTTTAAAAATGTATTTAATATTTTGAAAATTTTGCAAGAAAACAAAACGCGTTTTATCCAATAAATATTTACTAACTAAATTTTTTTCCATCAATATTTGATGTAAACAGTGTCAATTTTATCTGACGTGATACTTTGTTACATATCAACAAAATTACAAATTCAGTAAGATAAATTAATGAAAAATGAATTTGATTTAACACAACTTTCAAAATATTATTATTATTTTTTTAAAATTTAAGAGACTAAACTAAAAACAAATGAAACTATTATCTGAATAGAATAACTGACGTCGCAAACTATGAATTACCAATTTGACGATTTACTTTGAACAAACTATATGTTGTGGATTTGTTGTTCAAATTTGAACTTGTTCCAGTGATGATGAACAAATTCCTTATTGCAACTTTTACAGTAATTATAGTAATGGTGCTAACTTTCTTCTCTTATTGGTTGCATTCTCTTTCAAAAATAAACTTTCTTTGGTGAATTAATAAAATCTTTTATACTTTAACAAGAGACACATGGAACAAACGTATATATTTAGATTTTTCTTAGAGAAGTAAGGATTTCAATAACTTACAAATAAATAGTATTATATACAGATCCTAAATTCAATTGAGTAATAAATTTGTGGAGACAAGGTTATGGTCAAAATCTCATTGGTACACATGATTATGGCAAAACTTAAATGCCATGGAACTAAAGATTCGAATGCTTAATTACTGCCACCATATATAATATAAAGTTCTGGAAATTGATGCATGTACCCCCCACATATCTGTATGTAAATACCTCACTGAAGTTTTCTTTTTCTCGTGAATTTTCCAAATTTATTGAACTAAAGACTTATTTTGTTCTCTGTATTATGACAGTAGTTAACCTCACAAGTTTTTATATATCGTAGAGATCAATTAGATTTTCTTTTGTGATAATAACTTGTATGAAAATAACAAAGAAACCTATGTAAAATTAAAAAATAATAATAATTTCGAATTTTTATGTTTGTTACTTCTATTAAAAAAAACTATACTTAAGAGGCATTTAGTAAAAGAAAAAGCTTCAGTTTTCTAGAAAATTTGAATTATTACGTTTCTCTTGTCTGTCCTACATTCTGAAAAGTAATATTTCTAAAAATTAATGTTTTTCAAAAGTTGTTTTTGATCTAAATTCTCTTTATCACATTCTTATGAAGGAAGGTAAGAATTTAACTCGAATAATTCTTTTAATAAAACGAAGTATTATTTTTATTGAATAATTTAATATAGTAACAAATTAAGGATTTTAATAAAAATAAGCGTTACTATTTTATTTTTAATATTTAATATAAATATTTTAAATAATATTTTTATTAGTCAAACAAAATTTAATTATTTATAATTTCTGGTTATTCTTTCCAATAATAATGATTTTTGGATTATCCCGTACAAAAAAGTCTTGCCAGGGAGACAAGTAAAACTCACCAAACTTAAAGCGTATTTTATATGTTTAAATATATAGCAAAAAGTTTTTTTCTATATTGCTAGAATATTTTTAAAATTTAAAAATTCACACAAAATGGCGTGTAAAATTTAAAATAAATTAAATTAGAATTAGTTAAAAATAAAAATTACCGTTGATAGAAAGATATTTTTAATTTGATGCAATATATTAAGTTTTTTTAGGAGACCACATTTCTTTGGGGAGAGATATGCGTGGTTAAATTAAAGTAAATTATCATTGACAGTAAAACCTTCTGTCAAGACATAATATATCAACATTTTAAATTTAAATCTAATCAAAATTGTGAAGTTATAGTATATTTTAAAAGAAAACGGAGAAAATATTTATTACAAGACAAATCTCATGACTTGATAAGACATAATTTAAACTATTTCATTTTCGAGGTTTTAAATGACAAGAGAGAAAATAATATACTCATAATATCTAAATTTTATATAAAGTTATTAAAGTTTATTTTTTCACAAAAATTTTAGATAAAGTTTTCTTTCTTCCATATATATATTGACCACACTGTAAATAAAAAATATGAAAAAAATACATTATATTTAATCAATAACCACACTGATTCTAATATCTATTCTCAAAGGAAAAAAAAGTCAGAAACCATGACACAATTGGGAGCATGTGACAATCGTCTGTAATAAGGTCTGCTGTTATTTAAACGGGTTACTATCATTGATATGTGTCTAAAATTAGTCTTAAAAGTTTAAATTGAGAAAAATTATAATCATAATTACTTTAAAAGTCATATTTTATTTATCACACATTTTAATTAGTTGACGTGTTAACTCTTTTACACTAAGAAAGCATGCAAATTATACTAAAAAATTATGTGATAAGAACCTTATTAAACAAGTGTTTAATTAATATATTTAATGTTACACATTCTAACTTAAACTAGAGAGACTATAAATTTAGATATAACATAAAACAAAATAACAAGGAAAAATAGTTTATGCTTCATCCACCCATGTGGTGATTTATTACATGTTCACTTGGAACTTTTCTTTTAACCATAGAATGATAGTTATAGTCAAAGTATACTAATGGTGTAGCTGTAGTGGATGCTTTTTTTAGGTACTGATGCTATTATATATATAATATCCAATAAAAGAATGATACTTAGGACTTCTAGTTTTTGTAAATCACAAAGTGCAAACACATTATTCCCAATATTTCTCATTTCTTTTATATTTTTTTCTCTCTTGTGTCGTGAAACATTTTTCATTTGAAAGACAGAATGCTAAATATATATGTTCAGACTCCTACCAAAAACTTAAGTAAAAACTATCCAACATAGTATTCCACTAAATTAGACACTTATGTTTCTCATTTTTTTAATTATTTTAGTTAATTGATTTTTATTTGTTAAATACTCTATTATATTTTATCATATCATATTATTTGTCCCTTTTTTTCTCTAATGTACAATAAAGTTGAATGTTTGCTAATTTTTTCCTATCTTGTTTTTAGGCTAAAGTTTGAGTTATATATAAGACTGTGCAATTGTAAAAATTGATTTTTTGGCAACTCCACTTAATAGGGGATCAAACTGTTGAGAATCAATTGCTTGACTTTTAAAATAATGAAATTGCATTTGAGTCTTCCCATTGTTTCTTAAATTCTGATTCTTAACGGTTGGTACATAAGTAAAGAAGAATAAATGAAGAATTATGTATGGTTGGTTTCATAATGGAAGTTTAGTAAAAAAATAAAGTTCCAAAAGTAGGGAAACTTTTTATGAATTTTGCTTTCATATATTATCCCTTGGGACCCATTGGCATATGCTTAATTTATATAATAATAATAGTTTTAATGAAATATTGGAATATTTCTTTTTTGCCATATTATGTTCAACTTAGCCTCCAGCCTCCATTTCTTAAGCTCAATTCCTTCATCCGTACAAGTAACATAATTTGTTACTTGACGTCAAGCAAGTATCTAATTTTTGTACGAGTATTTTTTAACATAAGTAAAATCTTTAAAAAATATTTGAAAGTGTAAAGAAAATATGTGTACTTAAAATAAATAAACAATTTAGAGTTTGGATAAATTTTAAATAATAGTTGAGAGTACAATAAATATTATATTTAGAGTAAAAGAAGGAATTTCAAAGTAAAAACATATAATTTATTAAAAATTTAAAAATGAGATTTGAGGGGCGAAAACCACGATAAGAAACAGTGATAATATAAAAAATTATTTATCGTTATAATCATCATTATTATACATTATTTTTCCAAGATTTTTTGTTTATTTTATAACAATGACAACCAGTATAATTATAATTTAAAATCTGTAACGTAGTTCCTATTTTTTTTCAGAAACTTCGTAGTGTTTAATCTTTATGGTTAACTGATATTTGTAATTTAGTATCCATGGTTCATCTTGTTGAAGCATGCCAAATTAAAATGAGTTATGAGGGGTGATTTTAGTCATGGCGGATTAATAATATACACATAATATATAATATGATTTATACTGGATTCATGAAGTCTTTAAAAAAAATAAAATCAAACAGAACAAATCCTCAATTAGAAAACAGGCATGACACGTAAATAATTAAATTTTGTTCAAGAACAACAAGAAATCAAATTAAACTTAATGAAAACTCTGTTGATTATATATATATATATATATATTGAAATAATTAAGCGTAAACTAGTCTGCACACATTCCAAAATTTTGTCAGAATTTAAATTTGTTATGATGCTAATGACAAAAATAGGGTTATCTTTTTACTATGAATCTCAGAGAAATTTTTTTCTCACTCTAGAGAAATCGTTCTTCAATTCCTTCATACGTGAATTTTCATTCAAATCAAACATGAAAATATAATTATAAGTGTACACTTTTTTTTTTACAAATAAAAAAAGATAGGAAAAGAAGAGAAAATGTGAAATGATATAAGATAGAATAAGATACAAAGACAAAAGAATGATGAGTGGTAAAAAGTGTAGTAAAAGATTGTTAATTATAAGAATAATATATCTCAATGAAAAATATATCTTCTCCTTCCTCCTTCTGAACCACCACCTTAATTAATCTCTCTCTTTTCTTTTTACAACCTTAGGAAGTATTTACAATTCTTAGCAGTAAAAGAGTAGAAAGGTATCAACTAATTCAGGTAATTAATTTACAAAACCTCAACATAAGAATTCATGATAAGAGAGCTGGTTAACAGAGAGAGAACTTTCCAAGAAGCATAGATTTAAATTTTGAAGAATGGGGACCAAAAGAAATCAAGACAATTTTAGCATCACGTGACATTCCGCATATCTGATATCATAATTATATTTATATAATTCGTAGAAAAGCTTTTGTTTTGATGTGGTTTAGTTTTCCTAGTGTGTAGATTTCATTCAGTATTTAAATTCAAAGAAACCATCTAAAATAATTTGAATCGTGATCTGCTTTATTAATTTAAACAACACATATATGCACTGTGGAACATTGTATATATTCTGCGACTTCAACATCTCACAATAAAGGAAATCAATGTGGTAACTGGTATAAACTGATATATTAGTACTTTTTCTAAAGAAAATATTATCAGAACTCTTCAAACTACAACTTAGAGTAACCAGTATATGCACAACATAATTGCTGTCTGTGACAACATTGAGACTTCAAATTATACCTGCAATTAACACAAATACATAGTTTTTTAGAGTGCAAGCACAAACACATATACTGCACTAATACAAAGGGTTGTCATGTATAAGACCAGTGACTGTGAGCTATTCTTAGTCATCAAGCGTTTTAGGGAACGATTTAACTTGTCTAAGTAAATTGCTCAGAAATCATAGTTAAATAGTTCACAGCTAATATGCTCAACTTTTAATGTATGAGCTATATATTTTTGTTGAATCAAGAGTTTGTGATTGTATAATGCAGTTACCTCCAGTGTGATAATTATCTTGATTATATGAATAGGTTTTATTTTCTCATTCATTGTGAATACATTTTTGTATCTAACAGTAATGCATGACTGAAGTACCAGTTAATATCGAGATTTAAGCTAACATCTCTGGGAATATATATTGAGGAAAACTGACATATATACGGAAAGAATTGAGAGAATCAAATCACTGACCTATTACATGTCATTTAAGTACTCGTAGCAGATTGAAAGCTATGTGGAATCTTACCGAAAGAGAAATAAAAGAAGGAAAAAAAGAGGAAGCTTCAAATCCAAAGAAAATCCCGTGAGAACCAAAATGGACAAAGAAGATAAAGAAGAGAGGGAAAGAGACTGCAGACATGTACAAATGTTGCACAACCAGATGATATTATATAATGGGGACATGGTGGTTCATGACTTCATGTGCTTGCATACATTTGTCCTCAGAAAACTAGCAGATCATTGAGTTTATGAGGAAACCAATTGATTATCCATATGAGATTATTCCAAGGAGGATCAATTTTCAATGCAACAGATGATTGTAAACAGTTGAAGAAAATATTAAAGTTTATTATTACTAGTTTTTCTTTGTCATACTCATACTCACTTAGGGGTTTTTTTTTTTTTTTCTTTGGGATACAAAGCACATGATTGTTTCATCACGTAGTAAAGATCCAAATTCAAAAACCTATGCCAAAAGGCTGTACTCAGATCCTAGCAAGATGAGGAAAGTACATTGAGATATTGAGAATCTACCATGACTTCAGCAATGGAATAGTTTTTTTGTCTCATTTGAGCAATTTCTCATATATCAAGCAATATGAATTGGCCTAAGTACTCACCTGCACTGTGAGCCATATGCATTAATTACAAATTTGTAGTATTTATATCCATCAATGTTTATTCAACATCAAGCTATGAACAAACATATACCGGCTATGTTAATCCCAAAATGTCATGGGAAAAAATCACTATATTACTTTTCTTCTCAACCTCTCTCTAATTAACTAATTGACCATCTTTAAAAGAAGAGAAGATAAAAGAAAAGAAATCTAGGTAGTTAAAAGAGTTCAGAGTATCTTTGAAAATCCAGAAAGTACAAACAACCATCAACATGAACCCTAAATACAGAATTTCACTGCCATCACCACCACCAAGGAAATAAAGGAAGACACTAATAGTAAAGAAAATCCAATAGATAAATTTAACAGAAAAAAAAGGGTGTATTACAATTCCAATGTAATGGTGGCTCAGACACCGAAGCACCAATCGGATCCTGAAATTACGAATGCATTGCACCGAGCCACGCAAAACAAATCCTGTCTCTCAAAACCCTAACAGTCATACAATTAAGATTTCGCACCATAAAGCATATTCAATTTCACGCAGTGGCAGAAGAAAAGTAAAATAATCATAAAATATCTCATATTCTTTGTTTTATCCAAGAAAAAAACAAGGGGAAAATAATGAGGTAGCAGTTGTATATATGCCAGAGTAAGAACCAGATAAGAGAAGAAGTATAGCATGAATTCATTCTTACTAGTTACACTTTCCTTCTGTATATCCATTACAAACAATAGAAGAAAATCCAAGACAGCAAACACATAATTAAAGACAAAAAATTAGAGAAGGAACTAGGGTTCATGCGGCCAACAACTACTAGGTGAAACTGCCACATGATCTGATCTCTCCTCAACCAAGTGAGGGAAGTTAAGATCATGCTGGCAGCTTCAACCGGTAGTGGTGCATGATGGTAGGTAGTTACTGGAAAGAAAAAGAAGAAGAAGGGTTGCAAAAGGTGATGATGATGATGAGATTGGGAATTGAAGAGAGTTTTTAACTGCTGCCTTTGGTAGCTAGGGTTTGGATGGAGAAGATAGGAAGAGCCACTATTATATATAGCAGCGATCAGGGGGAATTAAGAAAGAACACTCCTGTGAAAAACTGAAGGGTTCCTTCTTCTTTTCATCCTCTTTTTCTTTTCTTTATAATTTTTTGGCCTCACCCTTTGTTTTAACTTTTAATATTTGTTATCTATAAGTAATGGAATATTAGGGGGATGTAAAGCTATTGGAGAAAATATTAAAATGAAAACAAATTAAAAGAGGTAAAAAGTGGTCCCTAGTGATGCAAATTGAATATTGTCACGCCAACACTAGCACCATGCAGTTTGCAGACAAGATAGCGAGTGTTTTCTATATATATTACAAGTGCATTAATAACTTTTGGGCTGCGTACTAAGGAAGTGAGGAACCCTTTCACACAGAGAGAGTCTCTCTCTATCTCTTAATGTGACTGAGAGAAGGAAAGCAGTGAAGATGAGCCAAAAGAAAAGGGTGCGTATATGAGGGGACCATTTGCATGGCTACATAGGCATTTGCATTAGTTCACACATCATGCATCAGGAAGAAGAAAAAAAGCATCTCAACCAAATTAAAATTAAGGATCTCTTTTTTTCTCTTTTGCAAATTTGCCATTTGTCGAATACTTGCTTGTGCTGCATCTGGTAGGTGCCAGCTGCATATATACCACATACTGGAAACGTTTGATACTGGTGATTAGGAAAATGACTCATTAGTTATAAAATTAATGCTATCTGGAACCCTTTTTCTTCTTATAGATAGTGCTAGTGACATGATGGATCTAAAGTATTTATGTCATTATCTATTTTATAGCTTATGTGTTTAAATGTACCATTATTTTATTTTTATAGTGGCTGGTAAGAGTTGAAAAAGGAAGAAGAAGATGTAATTACAGTCTGTACCGGTCGTTTTCCCTTTGCTACCATTTATTTAACATCAGCCAGATACTAAAAAATTCCTACCACATTCATTAATGCCATTTTTATTGAAAAGCATTAATTCAGCTGTACTAGTAATTCGGGATTAGTATTTCACTACACCGATACAATTTTGTAAACATTAAATAATAATAATATTACTCCTTTTCCTGATATTTTTTTTAGATGTCTAAAATTAATACACATGAATTAAATATGTAATAAAAGTAAATATTTTATATTTTGACTAAAAATTTCTTATTTGATGTATTGATTCTTTGTGCCTACACCACTAATAGCAGGTATTGAATAAAGATATATTTGAGAGAGAAAAATATTAATTACATTTTAAAATTATAAAACATCAGTTATTTTAGAATAAAAAAAACATCTAAAAGTATGAGAAGTGACATTTATATAAGGATTTTTTTGTAAACATTAATTTTTTCTCATAAAATAATTATGAAGTTTCTTACTTTATCCTTTTTATTTATATTGTATAATATAAGTAGATATTAGTCGTTTTCATTTTATTTTTATGATAAATGTATAAATTAATTTAAAACTACGTGAGCAAGTAAAAATATAATTGAGGAAAATAATTTTATGTTATCTTTTATTTTCAAAACAGAAATAAATAGAAGACATTTTTTTTTAAAAAAAATATTCAAAAAGAAGCAGATTTTATATATTCTAAAATTTCATATAAGGTAAAAATCTGTGTCGTACACTTACATTAAGTTTACAATATATACTTTTTCAAGTATTTCCTATTATATTAACTAATTTTGTAAAAGTATATGTTATTGCAAATTTTCTAAGCTATTCTAATTCATATAAATTAATCATTTATGTATATCATAAAATATGTAAGTAGCATTATTTATACACATATATATTCTAAAGTAATATAAGCTTTTAAATGCTTAAATCATCAAGACATGAACTTATTACATGCATCTTAAAGGAATAAAGCTTACCTAAATTTGTGTAATGGATTGTTTGATTGGTTTTTGGTGAAGGAACAGAAAGCACGTGTAAGTGTATGTGGCAAGAATATATAGTTTCTGATCAAGTCTTAAAGATTCTTAGATATATACCGAATAAGTATTGTGTATTTTATTTGGACTAGGTATTTTATATGGGTACTTTATATGTGGAGGTGGCGGCTATGATCAATTTTGTGAAATCAGAATGGTGCAAGGAGGACCCAAAGTGTTAATAAGAGAATATAGGAAAATTAAAGAGGGAGAGAATCACATTACACAAATGGTTTATTTTATACCTGTTACTTTTTTTTAAACCTTTAAGTGCAATTATACTCTCTTCATCATTTTAAAGAATTTAAAAAGCAGCTAGCTTTTTCAAAAGAAATTCATGTGATTGCAATATGTCAACCTCCAACCTTTTCAATTTTTTTTATGATTATATAATTTTCTAATAACTTCGAAATATAATTGGGAAACAAATATGATTAAGATCATTTAAAAACTAATCAAGAACTGAAGTTTGTAAGAAGTTTGCAATACTGATAACAACATGAATAGCCTAACCATTTTTGTTTAAAACAAGTTAGACATGCATGGATACCCATTTTAAAAACATTGATGAGTAATAGCATTGTTTTATTCTCTGCCTATAAAGATTAATTATAGCAATGATGGGTGTAGTTAATGTGTTATGATAGGGTTGTAGACAGGAATTATGGGGCTATAAAAATGCCTGGATTTTATTCTGATTATTGTCTTTGGATGTTCATCTTCTATTGGTCACCAAATTAAAGGTAATGTTAGTATCTTGAAAATTAAACATGATGCATTATCTGCTACTTGTCTATGTTTCAATGCACAATTCATCACTGACTCAGCTTAGGTACCATGATGCCGCATCTCATTAATTTACTAACAAATATTCACTTCATCCAACACACAGTTGGGTTAAAAGGTTTCAATGATAATGTTAAAAACTGCATTCAATTCTTCACACAAGGGAATTCTATGCCTTCTATAGGCATGCAACAGCAGCATTATACTCGAATATATGCACACAAAAGCATTTACTTTACAAAAATTAAGATCTAATTTTACTTGTTATTAGTTTAAGTTTAAGCTTAATTGTTTATTCTTAAATCTTACAACAACAATATAGTAATCATTTTTATTCTTATTATACTTCAAAAATTAGTGTGAGTATATTGTCCAATCTAAAACTTACCAAACGTACAATTTTGCTAGATTTAGAGTAGGTTTAAAAAAAAAAATTCAACTGACATATATATCTTATTTGATGTATTTGACAAATGAACTTATCTAATTGATATGTCATTTGTATATGCTGTTTACGATAGAGTTTTCATCATTTTACTTCAAATCAATCATTCTAACTCAGTAAACTAATTTAACTATATTATTCTTTTCATATACCAAAAACATTTTCTATAAAAGAAATAATAATCGAACATGATAAAACACGGTAAAATTCTCATCTAAATATTTAATGCAACTACTTATTTAAAACTTGAGTTTGAAACAATTTATTAAACTAGAAGAATTTTACATAATTTGATCACCTACAATTTGGCATTACTGAATTTCAAATAAAGTGTACCCTTTCAAGTATTAAATCTTTATATTAGTTCCCAGTTAAATTATAATCTATTGTTATCAAGCATGACCATCAACTGATCAGGTTGTTAAATTTCTTTATAAGTAATAGTTAATGTGATCTTGTTAGAAAGAAAAAGTTGGAACTTGATTGAAGTAAGAGTTGCATTAAAGAGAAAGATATATATAAAAGAGCTATAATTATCCATTAAATTAATAATTAAAATCATCAAGAAGTATATCTGTATTTCAAAAAAATATTAAACTAAAAGACACCCTTTTAATATTTTTCTTTAGCATTAAGGGTGATAACTCTACTTGTTGAAATCTAATCATAAAACAACCATTGTTGAAATCTAATAATAAAACAACCTTGATGAGAGAGAGAAATAAAAAGTGTAAAATAATACCTTTGTATGCATATTTTTCAAAGTCACTTGTTATCATTCTATGCCAATGACATTGTAATACACTGTCGTTCATACTACTATATATATTCAATCTCTGGAAATTTCAAGTTTTTTTTCTATTCAAATATCAAAAACAAGAATGGTGAATTTTTTTTTCCAGAAGATGTATCTCCGATGAAACAATTCCTAAAAGATAAGAGTAGAATAAATAAATACTGCAAGTATTTTGTAATTAAAGTCATGTAGCTTGATTTACTAATAATTTGTGTGTGTCCGTGCACACTGCAAATAAAATAAAGAAAAAGAAGAAGCTATAATCACCAAAACATAAACACATGATGCTTCTAGTGATTTCAAATTCTAATTTTAAGTATATAACTAGATCAAATATTTAAAAGAATTTGGATTGTTGATTTTGTTAGTGATCTTAGATAATTCAATCAAGATTATATTTCATAAAAGATATTTATATTCTAAAGAAAATTCAAAAATCATAGAAGGGATTCATTGAATGCCCTATTGCAAGTTTCTATTTAACAGATTTGTTTGCTACATTCATATATGTTCAGAGACTAAAATCTCACCACAAGAAAAAAATTATTTTAAGACTAATATTTAGTTACCAAATGAAATGATTGCTAATTGTGATCAAAATAGTCACCAAATTAAATTTTGATTGTTAAATAACTACAAAATAGAAGTAATGATTGAATTTAGTGACCAATTAAGTTAAATAATTGATATCTAACATTAGATACCAAAATTTTAGTGACCTATATCATTAGATTCTAAATTGGTATCTAATTAAATTAGAGACTAATTTAGAATCTAATAGTATAGGTCACTAAAACTTTCATTTTTTTTTATCCTTTTGAATTTTCTTTTTACCGTGGTATCAACATGGCACTGTGTCGGGATATCTTATCCATTTCTCTGAGAAAATAGATATTCCCGGAAAAGATTTTTAATTGAATCTTTTTTTTTCTTCTCCAATCGGACCAACCCGCTTATGGTAGCTAACGTTAGATGTCAATTATTTGACTTAATTGGTTATTAAATTCAATCATTATTTCTATCTTATAGTTATTTAGCAACCAAAATCTAATTTGGTGACTATTCTGATCACAATTAGTAATCATTTCATTTTATAGCTAAAAATTAATCTTTAAATATTTTTTCTTGTAGTGTGCTTAAGGTTTCTATTAAAAGACTTTCCTTTTAATTTCTATAAAAAATGGTTTTGAATATTTCTAATATTTATTGTTAGATCAACACGTTAAGGATACTTGTTTTTGTTTTATGTCTTGTAAAATACAGTCCTTTTAGTAGAAAATATAATATTTTTAGTGTACTTTTTACTTTCTTATAAAATATAGTAACTTTTGTTTCTATTATTGTTACAACAAGCAAAAAAAAAAAGTGGAGTCGAATAT
>Ga0209700_108620_pt1 | contig 12849 bp, 6 predicted proteins | sample SiratroredBW_FD_187528 | JGI IMG/M metagenome (GOLD analysis project Ga0209700, IMG submission 187528) | Root nodule microbial communities of legume samples collected from California, USA - Siratro red BW (SPAdes) (version 2) | ecosystem: Host-associated > Plants > Roots > Nodule | place: USA... | reverse complement strand
AAATATATATATATATATATATATATATATATATATATATATATATATATATAAAGAATGGCAATCCTAAAATATTAGAATAATAAAAGAAAGAGCACAATTTTAAAAATTACAAAAAAAAATGTTTATTTTCAATTATAATGTTAAAAAAGTTATACCCTAATTCTACATGGAAAAATACAATAAATTTGAATAAACTTAAAAAAATCAAATAAAGTAGTAGGAAATTCCAAATACAGTTAATCATATATGTATTTTGAAGCAAAAAAAAATCCAATCCAAAAATATCGGGTTTGTACATCTCTTTTTCTAATAGTATATTTTATCTACAAAATTTGATGAGTGAAACGAAAACTTCTATACATTTGTTCTTACTCTTTTCTTAATATAATTTCTCTTACATATAACATGCAAGTGAGAAGAGTAACAAATCTATGAAAATAATGTCATAATTTTTTATGTTTGTTTATAATTTATTGACGTGAAATCTACGAGTATAGACACAATGAATCCAACCAATAAAAGGATGTATGAATATAAAATGGTAGAAATAATGTTTATGGAAGACTTGTCACTGTTAGAACATAGCCCATAGAACTCAGTCCACGCGCACAATCATCCCTAAACGTTTTCTTCTTCAAAGAGTCACCAAGCACATCATTCATATTCATAAATATTCATATGCATTCTTAAGCCGAAATTATTGAATTCCAAATATTTGAAATTACACACACAAACACTGAGATTTCTAGAAATCGAAAACGAAGAAGAAGCAGTGTTGTTTCGTGAAGTGTGTAAGGTATTGTTGGTTTGTTCAAAATAGTTGTCCGCAATTAAAGGGTAGAACATAGTCTTAGTGGAGGTGATTGTGTTGCCTCGACTAAAAAAACTTCAAACATTTCTTCTTCAACCACGTAATGATTATCACCACTTTTCAATCTAATCTTCCACAGATTAATTACTAGAATTAGCACATATCTTTGTTGAGCTAATTAAAGCTAACCCTCAAGTCACACACACCAGTATACCTCTCATCTAGAATTTTAGTGTTTGAATCATTCCTCTCTCTTTTTTAAATCACAAAGAAACGTTTGGTTTAAGTTATTCTCCATTTCTTAGAATGCAATGATAAGAATATTCATTTACATATTTATTAAAAGGAAATGGAAAATACTTTTTTAGGTATATTTTATTGGAAGATGTTAATCCACTTTATAAGAATTCATGTAGAATCAGATAATTCTTTATGCTTACTATTTTTGGTCTTTAATTTTTTATTCTCATTCTTTAACTTTTGATTTCGATCTTCAATTTTCAGCTCTAACGTGTCAGTCATGTTACTACATTTTGATGTTTAAGTTAGTTATAAGTTAGAATAAAAAAAAATAATGTATAACAATAGTTAAATATTTATTATTGTTATTATGGGACTTGAAATTATAACAATTCTTTTTGAATTCTGACTTCCATTTTTTTTTTTTTCTTGGGTCTACCAATAGAACAATGAATACTGGTAAAAAATATTCTGATGTGAAAGTCAATTATCAAATATCAGAGATTGAAGTTTTTTGAATTAGATAAATATATCTTTTTTATGTAATTTTGTTATTTATAATGATAGTTACTTTGATACGTAATAATTAGTTCTTTGCTTTTGTTAGGAAGGTTGAGTAAAGCACACTTCATTTGTCAGAAGGGTGACACGCCCTTTTAGAATAAGTAATGATGGTTGAGTGACTGGATCTTTATGAGGCCAAATATTTGTCGGCTTATGATGACCGACAAACTATTCAGGCTAAAGGTAGAGTCCTGACCGTATAGTATAATTACCTTTTTTATCTTAGAGTGTTTATTTATTTACACTCATAGTATTGAACTCTTACTTGTATAAATGGATAGAGGAGATTCAAATATATCTAAATAGGATTATGTATCTTCTTAATTATAATTATTATATATAATGTCATTTAAATGTATTTACTTTACTTTAATTTTAATTAAAGAGTGTTCAACAAAAATATTACAAAAATAGTGAGATAGTGTGTCAATGTATTAAGATAAATAATAAGAATATTGTAAATTAAAAGAAAATATATTTCTCTTTACTTTATTTTTATGAGATGTTAGATAAATTTTATTTAATCAAATATGTTTTCTTAAAATATCCTCATTGTTACATTTTGGAAGTATAATTTCTGAAAATATTATTGTTAGGTATAGTTAATAATACCGAATGAAAGGACAAATGTGAAAAATATTTTAATAATTATCCTGTGTTTAAGATTATTTATATAATCATATCTAATAATAACTCTAATTTTAATTGTTTAATAATAAAATACAGCTGCTTAAACGATAAACATAGACAAATTATCCAGTTATGTACTTTATTTTTTCATTTTTTGTGTTTATAACGTATTTTCTCAACAATTATTATGTCTTCAAACAAGTGATCCTCCATCTTTCATGCTTCTTTTTTTTTCCTTTTTGTGTTCCTACATACACTTAGGTTTCAATCTAGTTGGGTCATAGCCATAAAACATCAATATTTTTTTATTCTCTGATGAATCTTATTAAATCCATTTTTATAATATTATATTTGGCATTGAGTACAAGCAACACTCAAAATACTCTAAAAAAATCTGATGCAACATTATCTACCATAGACAATTTCTCCTCATACATGGTATTAAATCTTACTAAGTCTCTTGATTCACTTTGAAATTCTTCGACTTGATAGGTGCCAATAGATCAACAAATAGTATTAACCTTCATGTAAAAAAATAGTATCATTAAACCTATTTATCATCGATGGTCTCCTCATAACTTTGAATTGGAGTGACAATGCTTTGTCGGAACGAGAAAGTGAAATATGAAAAGTACTAAACAAAAATTGCCACTTGTTGTGAACAAATAAGTTAGTTAAAATTTCAATGAAACTTAGATAAAATATGTTTTTTTTTTTTTACAATTAATTTTACTAAAAGTCCAAATAGTGTAAAATAAAATAGGTATTGGTTGGTATAATTAACATTTAGTGTTTGAAATGTAGTTAAGGTTATATTAATGTGAAAAGCTAAAATGTTGGATGGTAGTGGAAGTTGACATCATATCCTTACATCATGGTTGTTGGTCAGGACTTAAATTAATTAGTGCATAGTTCTATCACATTCCAAAATTATAATAAGATAAACCAAATTATTCACTTAATTTTGGAAGCAGTTTCTACGTTACGGACCTTGACTCAACTATCATCAACATATGACAGTTTTCAGCCGTTGGGATAGTGAATGGGAGAATACCAACCAGAGAAGGAATAATTTCAAAGAAAAGACCACAGCTTTAGAACTTTGTGTTTTATTTTCCTCTTCAGATATCAATCAGATATCATTTTTTATTATAAACTTCAGATGACTTCTCAAAGTAAAGTATGTAATATTATCTATTCATTTATTTATAACGTGTTACATAAATTTCTTTTATATTTTTTATAAAATTTAAATATATGAATTTTGTTATTAGTAATCTTAGTATTAAGAATTCAAATATAAGTTTAAGTTTCATATTGAGTAAAAATAAAAAAGTTGAACAATATAAAAAAAAACCTCACAAACATAATGTTTAAGTTAAATATGTCTAAGTTAAATATATTGTCATTTTTTTTTAATCAGATTCTTATCTTATTTAACTAAGTAATATTCAATTTATCGTCTACAAGTAAGTCTGAGCCAAAAACACCTTAATTTATAGATAATTATTAAGTCAGGAATGAAAATATATTAATGCATGATACAAATTTTATTTTTTATTTTAAATTGCTTAATTTAAAAATATTGTCCCATAAACGTTAATAAAAAATCTTCTAACCTCAATATAAAGTATGTATTAATTAGTGTCACTACTTTGAATTTCGATTCCACGTTTTGGTCATTTTCCAAATCACAAAACTTGATGACTTCAAAATGTTCATCATTGCTATATGAACCTTTCAAGTAACTACCGTCTTGAGAGAAAAACGAAAATCAAAGAAAAGTGAAGTGATATGTAACTTAGTGTGAACTGTGAAGTGTCTTGAACTGCCTCACCAACCCAATCACTTTCTCCTTACGCGGAAATTTTCCAAGTCAATCGCATACAACTCTTCATTTTATGTATCAACGTGTTAATGCACAAAACACCCAAATAAACATGTTTAGAAACTAAAAATAAAATACAAATGTACTTCAAAAAAATATTAATTAAGTGTTAATAATTCATATCAATAATTCAAAATAGGGAAAAAAAGTTTTATGCGGGGAGCACAAACACTGAGATTAGTCAAAACGCGTTCAAATTTTCTAAAATTCCTTTGATTTTCAAATTTTTTGTGTGCTCACAATTCAACTTGTATAATGGTCAAGACAAAAAATAAAAATAAAAAAAAAATAGGGTTCGTAGTTTGTCAAATGGTATGTGACCAAACATTGTGATAGCTTTTGACCAATAGACTTTGTATGAGAATTTGTAAATTAGGTTAAACGACTTAAATTCCTTTTGGTTATTGAAGCTGAAAATTGTAAGAATCTATATATTTTCCACTAAAACAATAGCACAAGAAATGTCATACTTTTTGTTGAACATAAAGTGCTTGTATGATTGATTGGTTGGAAAACTTTAGCTTCTTAACACAAATTGTTGGAAATTGGAGTAGAGAAGTGCCAAGTGATACATATAAAAGATAGAAAATAGTTTTAATAATTAAAAATTCTTAGAATTGTTAATTTATAAATAAGTAGAAATGAACTTTTTTATATGGTCAAAATGAAAATAAAACATTATATATTAATGGTAATTAACTATGATGAAGATACTAACCTTTCCATTAATCGAAATTAAACTTCTCACTTCAATAAAGAACAACAATAACAAAATATAATTTATAAATATTTTAAGAGTCGCAGTTAGAGAGCAAATAATGTTAATTGATATTATGAAATCCATTTACTTTGTTTCTGGTACTGGGTGAAGCTTAATCCTTCTTTGCAAATAACTTGGGCCATCCTCACATCAATTATCAGATCCATTCTTCCTACACCTCCGTATATTTTCTCCTGCACCTCCATAGATTCAGTGTATTGACCAATATGCCTATAATAAAAAAATTAAATAAATCTTATACCCCTCACTTCTTAGTATGAATACAATATTTTCAATCTTAGAATGAAAAAAATATATATATATTTCAGCTTGTACCAGAATATAATTTTTTGTATTATAAAATGTGTAATTCAAAATATAAAAAAGTATATATTTTGAATTTTATGATTTGAAATATAAAAAATAAATTATATTTCTAATTATATAATTCAAAATATAATTGCATTTTGTACCATAAATTTAGAATATAAAAGTTATATTATTGTACAATTCAAATAAAAAAAATGTATTCGGAATTGTTCAATACAAAATATAAAAAAATTACATTCTATAAAATCTAAAATACAAAACTTATATCTCAGAATATATAATCTAGAAAAAATATTTTCAATATTTTTAAAAATATGGAGGTGCAGAAGAAAGAATGGAGGTACAAGAAAGAAGACTTCGTCCAATTATCATTGGGTTAGCCCAAATGCCCAACCAAACGCACTTCGGTTAAAGTTACAAAGGACAGTCCATTTCTTTATGTACGCCCATAATTTTCATGTACAGTTCAAGTATCACCACCACAAATATGAAATGTGTAAAAAACACTTAAAGAAGCCACAACAATACAACAAAACGACCAATCCCCTTCTATTGTCATTCAATGAGACAGGGACAATTTTGAAATTTCAAAGTTTATGGGAATGCATATGAAAACTACAGGGTGTAGAAGGAAATGGCCGAAAGCTATTGCTTTCTGCAGCCCACAATTTACTTTCTACACTCCATAATTTGAATATAGGTATCACTTCCATTTGGGCTTCATAGATAATCTAGTTTTTCTTTAATAAGATTTTCATCAATAAAAAATAGAATTTTAATTTGAGTTCCACGAACTCAAATTTTTATGTGGCCAACTATCTTCCATGTCTATAGCATCCACGTTAAAGGAATTTTTTATTTAATATAAATGTCCAAAAAGATTTGTGTGATACTATGATAAATAGTAAAAGAATTTATGTAACATATGTTACAATAAAATTTATTACCAAAATGGATTAATATTATCATTTTTGGTATTAAGTTTTCTTCTAACATCTTTTGCGTAAATTGTTTTATAATGTTGTTTCAATATGGACAAAATTGCATTTCTAAACACTGAAGTTATTTATAAAAGATAAAGAAAAATAATATTCATAATGCTCTTTATTTAAAATGTACTAAAATTGATTTCGAAACATTATTTATGAATTTTTTAAATATTTCATAATGGTAATATTCCTCTTAACATTATCTATATTGCAAAATTCAAAATTCAAAATAATTTTTTAAATTATGCATTGTGGAACACTAGATATTTATTAAATTACAATAAGCAATCTAGAACTGTTGAAAACTCACTCTATGTTGTATAATATAGATATTTTATAATAAGTGTAAAATTTAAATAAATTTAATTATTATATTAAAATAAAAAATAGATTAACTTTTTTCTAAGAACTCAAATAAATATACTTTTTATTTTTATTGTATTTTTATTTTTTCAGAAAATTAAAAATAAGTTATATAAAAAATGTTTAATTTACATAATTTTAAAATTATCATTGTAAAATATGTTTGATTTATGTTCTACTACATCTAAAAGTGTCATCATCACTTAAAAATTGATGTCAATAATTAATATATGCTTACGTCCTTTAATTCACCAAGACAATTTTTAAAAACAAAATCGTTATAAAACGGAGTTGAAACTTGAAAAAAATATAATAATATATAGATCGAATGTGATTATCTTAACAAATTATATTAATTAACTTATGATCAAAACATTTTTCAAACCAGAATATTAACTTGGCTTTTAGAGAATAAATTGTTTTAGTAATAAAAGAAAAAAAAAAACATTATTCTTAATTTTGTTATAGGCTAAAAAATCCTTGATTCATTCTTATTCATGTGCATCATTTTTCTTTAATTCACTTATATGTCCTTTTAAGGATAAAAAATAGACCTACTTCAATTTATTCTCTCAATTCTATAATTGCTTTATTTTGTTAAATACTATCTTATTTACGTGTTAACTTAAACCATGGATTCTCATTCCCAAGTAAACTTCTATTATATTTATTTATTTTTTATAGTAATTTATTATCTGTGACAACTACTCGACTCTTTATTCAATAGGATTGGTCTAAGACATTCAGTTTCTAATTGTAACAACTTTGACATTGTTCAACATTACGTATTTTGAAAAACTACCCCCCTTATTTGTTATCTAAAAGTTTTTTTCTTTATAAATTTGGATAACATTAAAATGTTATAATTTAAAAAAAATTATTTTTTTCCATCAAATATATTTATGGTGTGCTCGAAAGAAAATTACAAAATATGTAAGAAGTTGTTATTCTCGACCCCAAGTTTTTCAAAAATAATTCTTTTAACAAAGATACCTTTGATAGAAATAACGTTTTAGAGTAAGCATAAGTTTATGTGTATTAGGAGTGTTAATTAATTCTGTTGCATATAATTAATTTCACTTCTTTTATACAATACAATACACTAATTTTGAAACGATTAATTATTCACACTTATCTGAAATCCAAAACTTAACAAAAATAATGAGTCTGTAGGTTTATTTATTTTTATATACGATTTGTTTTGTTCATTACTTTATGAGTCTCGAATTTATACTTAAAATCTTAACATTAAATTATTGATATTTTTATAAGTTAATTTATAAAATGCTTCTATTGTTATTAGTTTGTATGTGGGCATCTTACACTTTCAAAGAAATAGAAAATTTATTTTTTACAATAATAATCTCTCTTAACTTAACTTTATTTTTTGAATTTATTATTGTTTTCTAACTTTTAATTAAGTGAATTATTTTCCTAAAATTATTAAATATAAACCAAATATGTAAATGGAAGTAATGTTTCCGTGTATAATGTTCATGACAAAGTAAATATTTGAAATGTAAAATCATATGGTCAAACAAATATATTCACATTAAAAATCGCGGAGAAAATATGAAAATTATTATGTATACTCTAGAAAATATGAAACCAACACAGAGATATTATATGGCATTAAGTTTATATATTAGTAAATATACATTTAATTAAACAAACACCTATTTAATTAAACACACTTTTGGCCAGAGCCAATTTGTTTAAATAAAATAAAATATTTTGTTTTTTTAAACCATTGAACTTCAAACTCTATCAAAATGATCTTTCAAATGTTTTCTTAGTCCAATATAGTAGATGTCAGAACCAAAAGTTATGCAGTTAAGGTTCAATTGAGAGTGACTTCTTATTTTTTTTTTTTTTATATAAATTTGTTAATAATTTATTAATATTGAATTTCTTTAACGACACTCTTCCCAAAATAATAACTTGTACGAAAAAAAGTGTTTTCAAATTAAGCAATTGTTGAAAAAAGTGAGTTTGGTTGATAGTTGAAACTTCAATGCAGACAACAAAACGTCAGCAACAACAAAGAGCCAGAAAATTTGAACACAGAATCAAACAAAACATAGATGCTCTAATGAAATTGTTCTAAGTTATCCTAACAGCTTAACAAGAATATTCTAAACATTTTGGTATAAACCCCAAAACTATGATGTAAGAGTGGGAGCAATGATGGCCTCAGATACTGATATTTATGTGGTCCTACCAAATTTACTCATTATTATTTCAGCTTTGATATATGGCCAGTGATAATATTTTTTGATAATAAATATGCTGAATTATAAAATAAAATACTTGCATGTTTCAAAAGTTTCAACACCATAAAGTGTTTCAAAAGAAAAGAAAAATTGTAATTTTTACTAGTGAAGATATTTTTAACCATACCTGAATCAAGAAGGTGATTTGATCTTGGCTGGTAATTTGAGGTTCCCATGTGCCTGCTACTACATGTGGAAAATTTCTCACATATACAAAATTCTTAATTGGAACATCTTTCCAAAAAATGATCACTGATTCTGATTCTGATTTAAAGCAAAGAAGAAAATGTGAAAAAAGAGAAAAAAGAATAAAGATAAATTTACTGTGAGAGGAAAATAGCATTGCTGAAAAACCTGTGGCCCAGTTTGAAAAATCAACATGAATGTTCCAACACAATAGAGGAACAAGAAAAATGCAAGTCCAATGGAATATTGGAAAGAGTATATTCATCAAAGGAAAAACCAGGAACCAGCATACTCTTTCAACACCATATTTCAATCATCACTGTAATCTATTAAACAGAAAATGTCACTCTTTTTAATGAACTTCATCTGACAATAATCATTATATTTAAAACAATGTATTGAAAATGAGTTTAATTTCCAAAAATAATTATGTGATTAGATATAATGTAAAATCCTTTTAGATTATCAATGCATTACTCATTAAAAATTGCACAATCTGTCCTTTTTCAAAGAAATATTTAAATGAGAGAAAAACAACAGTACACTTTCTGTTATTTAGTTGAAGAGGAAAAAAAAAGTTAGCTTCTGATAATAAAAACTTCCCCTTTCATTTTCTTTTCCATTAAAAATTCAAACTTTTTTTATCCTAATTTTGAGTTTCTCTCCACCACATTCAACCTACCAATGGGGTTAAAGAAAGTCAAAATGAACAGAGTTCTATATAATATAAGGCAGTCAAATTCATTCATCTCCCCAATGGTACATGAAGGCTACCCAAGATCTACAAGTCAAAAGGCAGAGGAAGCTAAGACAAGCACCTATAAATCATTGATTGAAAATTTGAAACCCCTCAATTTCTTACAGAGAACATATATGCAGTTTGTGACAGGTAAGCATGTTCTCACTTTTTACCCTTTTCATGTTCCAGCACATCTAAGTGATCATTGTACTAAAAAAATGTGTCCTAGATCTACCCTCTACTCCTTCAGGGATGGTTTCAAGACCAGCAAAAGTGTTACTCATAGGTCTTCTGGGAATGTTTTGCCAGGGTACTCAACTCCCTCCTCCAAAAGACAATGATTCACCAGATGGTGTTCAAGTTTCACCAAGAGTCAGACTCAGAGATGGAAGATACCTTGCTTATAGAGAAAAGGGTGTCCCCAAGGACCAAGCAAAACACATCATCATCATTGTACACGGCTTCGGAAGCTCCAAAGACATGAACTTTTTGGCACCCCAAGTATATATACTAACCTCAATCTCTCTTTACAAAACTTGGTTGTCTTGATTTCAAAACAGTACACATGTTATGTTGGATGAGTGGATTTAGATCTAATTAGCACACTAGGTAAACAACAGTGCTAAACAACATGCTTGATTGGAATAAACTGTGGGGAAAACAAGTAGAGTAGATTCAAAATGTTATTGGAGAAGTTAGCAACAACCATCTCAAGTGGAAAAAGTTATCTTTGTCTCAACAATATCTTTGTCACTTGATCTAATTTTTGATAAATATTGATGGAGTATTAGAGCAGAAAAATCCATTACATAATGAGTTATTGGTTCTAAGTCATCTCACAATGAATCAACAATTCAAAATACTAATGACAAATCATTAGAGATATAGATGTTCAGATACAAAGAAGATGGTTTATTTGAGTCCTTTTTTTTCCACTAAGTTGGTAATTGTAATGGATTCTAAGTTTTGAAGCATCTGTATAAAAACTTGGATAAACATAGAAGTTGCAGTGTGCCTATTAAACATAAGTACTAAGATAACACTGACACTAATTCTACAGGAACTGATTGATGAACTGGGTATATATATTCTGCAATATGACCGGGCAGGGTATGGAGAAAGTGAGCCAAACCCCAAACGCTCACTGAAAAGTGAAGCACTTGACATTGAAGAGCTTGCAGATCAGTTACAGATAGGGTCAAAATTTTATGTGATTGGAGTCTCTATGGGGTCATATGCTACCTGGAGTTGTTTGAACTACATCCCCAACAGGCAAATTTCAAGCCTTTCAAGCCTCAAAATATAAATTTCTAGACACATGTTGGTTTTCAGAAAATGCTTTTTGTTTTCACAAACAATACAATAAATGACATACATTTCTAAGCACATGTTTGGCTATTTTCTGTTTTCCAGAAAAAAAAAATGTCAGTTTTGTAATTATTTGTGAGAAAATACAAATAAACTCAGAAAATAAACTGGTCAAAATTTTCCCTTTTGATGTTGGAAATGGAGTGTTAATTTCACCACAAGGTAAACATTGGTGCAGGCTAGCAGGTGTAGCTATGATAGCCCCAGTGATAAATTATCAATGGCCTTCCCTTCCTGAGAATCTGATAAAAAGGGACTATAGAAGGAAACTTATCAAGTGGGCCAGCTTGCTTGCAAAATATTTTCCTAGACTTTTGCTCTGGTGGGTAACTCAAAAGTGGCTCCCTTCAAATTCTGTCATAGAAAAAAACCCAGCTTTCTTCAACAAAAGGGATATAGATATACTAGAAACTATTCCTGGGTTCCCAATGCTTAGCAAGGCAAGTTTTACATGTTTCTTTCACTTGTTCTATTATGTGAATATACATAGATTTTGTTAGCAGAAGAAGATAAAAGATAAAAAAGTTAAATTTTTCTCATAAATTAAAACTAAAATTAGTTTAGCATAAGTTAAAATCAGCTTTTAAAGAAGTTAAAGAAACTGATTTTATTTTACTTTTTCATCTTCTTCTTTAAGTGTTTTGTTCGAAATTTATCCAAATAGATCATGGAAAAACCTCTTTGAGGTAATTGTGATACTGGTATGTTCTAACTTGCAGGAAAAATTAAGGGAACAAGTTGTTTTTGACACTCTGAAGGATGATTGGCTGGTGGCCTTTGGGAACTGGGAATTTGACCCTTTGAAGCTTAGTAATCCATTCCCTCAGAACAATTCAGCTCACATATGGCAGGGCTATGAAGATAAGGTAGTGCCCTCTCAAATCCAAAGGTTTGTTACAGAGAAACTGCCTTGGATACGGTATCATGAAGTTCCAGATGGTGGTCATTTGATTGTGCACTATAGTGGCGTATGTGAGGCCATTCTGAAGACACTTTTACTTGGAGAACAAAGTCATTCATATAGGCCTAGATCAGGAGTATATGCATCTTGATTTGTCATTAATCTCACTACATTATAAACTTTTCTTGTTGTTTTATTTTTTTTTCTTTTTTTGAAGAATGCCAAAAATGTAAATCATATTCGTTGATTGAAAGGAGGAAATGTCATAGATGTAGTTTACTTCATTTTTTTTTCTGTAAGTTTTTTATGCTCTAGATCAGCTTATTTAGTGGAATCATCATGAAACTTCACTAGGGAACATGAAAGTGAAAGAGGGTGAAAAGGAGACTGTTATACTGTCATAAACCAAAGAGATAAAATTTCCCCTACACTCAGTCTATCAAGTTGTTGTTTGTTCATGCAGTTTACTGCCACTGGGGCAGAAAGTTGGAGCTAGTCATTAACTTTTTTTAACTGAAAATGCAAATTTTGAAATGACTTGCACTTTTTTTTAGACCTTGTTGAAGCTTTAAATGTACTTCAGGATATATGTGTTGGGTTTGGGCTCACTTCCTATGTGGAGGCCCAGCCCATTGTGAAATTAGGTTAGGTCTCCTTTTGCTTCTCATTTTTTTGGAGAGAGTCATTTTCTTGCTGTCAAGGGGGTAGAGAGAGAAAGCAGAGAAGTGAAATAGAAAGTGAGAGTGAAACAGAGAAAAGGAGGAAGTTTCGTCAGCAACTTCCGACCGCAGCTGCTGCCTTGTT
>Ga0209700_108619_pt1 | contig 12849 bp, 5 predicted proteins | sample SiratroredBW_FD_187528 | JGI IMG/M metagenome (GOLD analysis project Ga0209700, IMG submission 187528) | Root nodule microbial communities of legume samples collected from California, USA - Siratro red BW (SPAdes) (version 2) | ecosystem: Host-associated > Plants > Roots > Nodule | place: USA... | reverse complement strand
TCTAATAATGGGTATTTTTTTTTTAATTCTCACTATTATAGATATATCATGCTAAATTGTCAGGATATTATTATCAAAAAAAATTGTATTATTATAACATGATTTGAGTTAATCTCAAAAAAAAAAATCTTGTCATTATAAGATAATTTTATATATTAATTAAAATTGTGTTAATATGATATAATTTCAATTTTTCTAAAATTATAATAATAAGACACGATTTCAATTAAATTGAAAATAACATGGTTTCAGTTATATTTTTAAAATTGTGTTGTAACACAATTTTATTAATTTTTTATAACAAAATCATGATAACAAATTTGTCACCACTTATCCACATAAATAAATTTCCTTTTAGGCATTATGATAATTTAAAAAAAAAATCACCAAACAAGAAAAAAACCTATAAGAAAAACTATGCCAATAATTGCATATACGTCAAGTCCCTCTGAGAATTCTGAAACAAGTCCAAGTATCTACGCTTTTACACTTTCTCGTGCCGTCAGCTCCAAGATATTTATTTTTCTGCATATTTCCTAATTCATTTATTTATCATCGTATTAAAACCCCAATAAGATATTTACCTCCTTTCTCCACCGCCTGTCATGTAACTCGCTCACAGACTACAATCACCAGCGGCCAGCTCCCCAACTACGCCAAATCACTCGACTCTCATTGGACGGTCACAATAAAATATCACTTACCAAATTCTTAAGGATAACCGCCATGGTTGGGTCAATGCCCGTGCCTCCAACTTCTCACTGCCGCAAGAAACTTCACAACAAACTTCATTCTAACATTTTTCTCTAATACACAGACTCTCGTGAGAACAACGAAATGTTCGATCGTACTTGAAAATTAAGATTCGGCGGAGATGGACGAAACTGCCGAGACGACGAAACCTGATTGGCCCAGCAACCGCGCGAATGTCGCCGGAGAGAGAACCGATGACTTCCGCGATGAGGATGAGGATGAGGACGAGGACGAGGAATACGACGGCGATGACGAGGCTTGGAACATGCTCAACCGGAGCTTCCGGCAGGCGCAGACGGTGCTGGACGAAAACCGTGCGTTGATCGAGGAAGTGAACGGCAACCACGAGTCGAAGATTCCTGACAACATGGCGAAGAATGTTAGCCTCATGACTCAGATCAACGGCAACATCTCCAAGGTTCGTTCTATTTACTCCGATTTATCTGTGAATTTCTGCAACATTGTTCGCCAGCACCGCGTCGCCGCCGTGAACCACCGTAATCGCGATGACGACCGTGAAGAGGATGCAGATGAGGCGGAGAACTCGGAGGACGATTCCGCGGAGCACGTGCCGGGGCAATCGGAGTAATTCTTTGTTACTTTATATATGTTATATGATTGTTATCGCGTTGTGTAATGAATCCTTGGGTAGGGTGATGCTATATGATTGTTATTGAGCCATTAGCTCACTGTCTTGTGTATTTGTTATCATGTGAGGTAGTTTGTGAAATTTGAAATGGAGATTGGGTTCGTGTTAGTGTGAGTTTTACAGTGATTCTATTTGGAGAAAATAAAATGAGCTGAGTTTGATCATTTTCTAGGTTTGTTAGTGGTGGAGGTGGTGACTTGAATATTGAGAAACCTGTCTTGTGTGCTCATTCCTGGTTGTGTCTTTTTGTTGTTTTTCTTTGTTGTGAGGATGGTTGAATTGATGGATCCGGGAATGCATAGAACTTTATCCACCCGCAGATATGAGGTATTTATGTCAATTTGATTTTCGATTTTTTGTTTGAAGGAGGCCCTGTGGAACTGAGAAGCAGGGAAGGGGAAAGGGGACAGGACAAGGATTGAACATGTGTGTCGCGTTTCACCATGATAAAGATTGTAAAGGCCAGTAATGTCAGCTACTAGCTCATTGTTTCATGTCTTTGTTATTGTTGTTATTATTCTTTATTCCATTTATGTTGATGATGCATAGATAGTTGTCGAGGTTACTGGTTGATTATGTCGATATAAATTCAGATTTTGGCCAACAAATAGGTAAGTAGAGCTTCAATGCAAGCAAAACTAGTTGTTTCTGGGAGGTTTCTGTGAACTGAATAATGGTTAATTATGAAACGAGACCTACCTAGCTACCCATCATCGACGAGTTTACCCTTACTAGTTTTATTTTACATGTGGCAAAACCACCTATAGCAATTTTTCATCTTTCTCCTCGGACCTAAATTTAGTTCATAATCTTTTCATTTCTTCGGTAAGCGTCGTGCCCACTCTCCTACCGTTGTCCGCCACAATTACTAACGGTTATAGATACTGAACAGTGTTATACTAAAATCTATGTAGAAATATAATTATAAGAAAGATAGTTGTTTTAAAAAAATATTAAACAAAACTATAAAGAATTCTCATTGATTGTTTTCACTTTTCTCTGTTATACTTTCATGCATTTATTTATATTAGAATATTAAGTGACATAAGCTTATTGTGATGAATGGTTTATACTAATCAAACCATTAATTCGAGGAATGGTTTATAACGGTTAACTATATATGTAAAAATTTAAGCCATAAGTAACAAAACTCTACCTTAGCTTGAATTTCATGTCAAATATCTACCTAGTTCTAATGTCAAGGGACATCCATAGTCCAAAACAATGTTTGAAACTTTAATGTTAGAAAATTTCTTGTTATCACATCTTGTATTGATTATATTCCAATCTAATTAGGTGCATACGATTGTAACAAAAGAAATTCAAGTAGATAAAAGAAAATTTCTTATTTAAGATTTGTTTTTTGTGGTTTTGTTATTTTTATAATAATAGAGATTCTTCTTAAAGTTAATTATCATTTTTTATGATTATATGTTAAACACGATTTTACTATAAGAAACTAGTGACAAGAGTTATGATACTTTTTGAAGTTTAATATTGAGAAAATGAAAAATGTGATAATAAAAATGTGCATAGTGTAGTATTGTTAGGTGATGAAGTTTTGGAAGAATTCTATGAAAAAAGATTTCTCCACAAGTTTTAGAAAAAGTCATGATAAAGTCTATATATAATTATTTCTTGAAAAAAATTATATATTATGTAAATGTATTCAGGGATTTCGTTCATAGATAATTTCAACCAGGTTATTTTTTAACTAAATAAATATTGATATTGTAATTGATAACAAGGACTAAGTTGTTTTTTTTCTTTTTTAAATTTTTGTCAAAGAGTTTATGAAAATCTTGGTAGAAGTTTATTATTGATAGAGGAAGTTAACATGATCTTACAATCCTGGAAATTGAATAGCCCTAGTATTCATTCATGTATTTGATTCCAACAATAACCATTTCTATTTTAAATATGAAAATTTTGAAAGTATATTTTCTTTAACATTATTTGAGTTTGTTTTTGTCGGTACCTCACATTACATTCTCCTAGACATTGGTGGGGAGGAAAGATTAAAGAATCATTGTTGGTTTCGAGTTGTAGCCCAAAGGTATAAGGGTTGAGTGTATGAGGTTGGACATGTCGATCCTCACTATGATTGTGTTAAAAGTTACTTATGACAGACACAAGCATGTTCTAGTCATCAAGTTGGTTCACAAAAGATTAACCAACTTAGACAGGGACTACCAATTAGTGAAGAGCATATTCAACAAATTAGTTTCCAATTTCAATTCTTTCATAATTTTATCCTTCAATATCTACCAACTTCAGCAGTAGCAGTTGCATAAAATATTTTTCAAGAACCAAATAGTTAAGAACAACATAATCAGGTGTAGGATAATAACCAATTGAATGATGATAGCAATGATAAACAACAATAAAATTTGATTGTTGGGTATAATGATTATTAATTTGTTAGGAAACCTTTTTAGACATTACTCATTAGCTTTGTATTAGTTAGATTTTTTTTTTATTATTATGGTTTGAATGTACTATAAATTGATAAAGTTAGATGAAACTTTATTGTGCACATGTATTGAATTATTAGTTTTAGTGCATTCTTATTTATTATAAATTTTCCCAAGTTTGAAAATTGTTCGATCATGACTTTGAATGTATGTCTAGGATAGTATATAAAAAAAGACAATTTTATTAAACTATAGTGGCTATTTAGGTAAAACATATAGTTTTATATGAATTTGTTCATATGTAATTATTTACGGATTTTGTTGGTATGTAATTATCTATAGATCTTTTTTTCATATGTAATTTCTTACGGATTTTTTTCATATTTAATTACCTACAAATTTGATCCGTACATAATCACCCGTTGATTCTTTCCATATTTAATTACTTATGAATTCATTTTATATGTAATTACCTAGAGATTCTTTTCATATGCAATTATCTACAAATTTATCCATATGAAATTACCTATGAATTTTATTGTATGTAATTACCTATGAATTTATTTGTGTGTAATTACATACCAGTGTATGAATTTATCTACGAATTTTAAAAATCTAAAGGTAATAGTTACTTACGTCCAATTACCTATGAATTTGTTTTCCTAGGTAATTTTGTTTTACATATATATTTCTTCTATTATTTACGAATTCTTGTAGTACGTAATAAGAATTTAAGAATTTTCTTGTAGTGAGAAAATCATGCGCTTGTTGAAAAGTCAATATATGTATTGAAACAATCACCAAGGTATAAACAATTTGATTATGATTGATAATACAAAAATGAGTATGATAATTGTGTTTATCATAAGAAATTATTGCACAATTCTTATATTTACTTATTTTTTTATGTTGATGTCATGCTAATTACATGTCAGTATCCGATTGAGATTAATAGATAAAGACACAATTAAGTTATGAATTTGAGATGAAAGTTTTAGGTTCATCAACAAGAATTCTTAGTATGAAGATCATACAAAATTGATAAACTAAAAGATCATCAATAAGAATTCTTAGTACGAAGATCATACAAAATTGATAAACTAAAATATCATGTTTATCTCAAAAGACTTATATTGATAAAGTTATAGAAAGATTTGGAATGCTAAATGCAAAATATTTAGTACATCTTTTGTGACTCATTTGAAGTTATCTGGAAAATTGTTACCACAATTAAAAAAACATGAAGATTTCGTATCTTAAGTGTCTTACTTTAATGTAGTTAGAAGTCTAATATATATCATGATTTGTACTAAATTAGATACTACACATGCATTGAGTATTGTTATTCGTTATATGGCTAGTCTAAGACGGGCTCATTGGCAAGCCGGGAAGTAGATTCTCATATACTTGAATGGTTTAACAAACATAGGCTTAATAAGAGAAATAAATGATAGATGTATTACTTTGATTTTGTAATTCAAATTTTAATAGTGATCTTAATTTTACCCCTAAATATTGTATTATTAGTTAGAATACAACTTTTATAATCAATTGTTACCTGTCAATTCTAATGATAGAGTTTATAATAATCATAAAAGTCTTGTTAGTGATCTTAGTATATAAATAAAAAAATATTAAATAATTTGTGACAGAGAGATAGATTGATAAATATACAAATTATAAAACTATATATGTATTTAATATTGATATATATATTATATATGTATTTAATATATATATATATATATATATATATATATATATATATATATTTATATATACCCAATTTAATTTTAAAGCACTGCTTTATAAATACCTGTCATAAGTATTCCCGACGGACTTCCTTTAAAATTTGTATACTTACACTTTATTTTTCCATGAGTAATAGGTTTTAAAATCATACAAAATTTGTCTATGTTATCTTTATCTCCATTTTTATTTAACCTGTAACATCTCACAAAACATGAAAATGGTACAATTTTACAAAAAGTAATACTTATCTACATATTTTTTTAAGATTTATATAAATGAATAAGTATTACACGACAACTTACAAAAATAAAGTCGAACACAACATTATTTTTATGTTCATGTTGAAGTTCTGGATTTTCGCACGAGTTTATTTCGGAATTTATTTAGAACTCGTTTAAAAATGTAACCTTAGTTTTTTTTTTTTTTTCAATTTATGATTTTTTTAATGTTGCTCAATCTAGGATGATTTTAATGTTTTTTTTTTAAATTTTAAAATGCAATTTTAGTGTAAATAAAAAAAATTCAAAATTATGTTTATAAGCACAAGTTTAGTGTAAATTAACAACACTATATTGCAGTTACAAATACGATTTCACCCAATTAAAAAAATAACTAAATCATGATTTGTAACACAACTTATAAATGAATTCTAATTAAAAATTATTCATATATGTAGTTTCTAAAGAAGATTGCACCATTTTTATTTCAGTGATTTGGCCAGTAACATTTCTAAGTTTTTGTGCTTTTTTATCTTGTTAAGTACTGCAATATAATAATTAAGTTGTCTTTCTTACATTATGCAACTTTTTTATTCTTTATATAAAATGATATCTTCTAATTATTTTCAATCAATGAGAATATGTTGAAGGTTTTATATTAATTAAATATAAATTAGATATCCCTATAGGACAGATTTTACCTTACAAATTTTTTAAGCTTAAATTAAGTTTAAAAATATAGTTTTTGAACATGATACAACGAAGATTTATACGAGTAATTATATTATTTTTTAATCATCTAAAAGTACTTAATCTAGTATAAAATAGTGGAATCCTAAAACTTAAAGATTTACATCAATATAATATATAAAATTGAATACAAATCTCACTAATTTTGTAAGAATTAGTATTACAGTCCACTCTCCAATAACATTTTTTTTTATTCATTTTTTACAAATAATTTAATTTATATTTTAATTAAAATATTTTAACTTAATATTTTATTATTAAAAACCAGTTATTTAATTTTAGATAAAAAGCTACTTCTCACTCTACCATTTTGCTTTTCCTAATACATATATTTTCCCACACATCCCAGTGAATATTCCTAACGTTTGATAGGATTATTGAGAGCTGCCCAGTTATGTTTATTATTGAAATGTATCATAAAAGAAAGCACAATATAAATCAAAGCAATCTCTTTCTTCTTTACAGAGATAAAGTTAACAAAAACAATCCATTTAAAGTGTTTGTACATGTTCCTTATGAACATTGTATGAGTATAAATTCAAACTTAGGCTCCAAGCCATTCCTAGTCATTTTCAAAAGCTGATACACCTTTCTTTTTCTGTCTGTCATCTCTGTGTGTCTCCCCCTCAATTGGCATTATCCAAAACAATAATGGCAACCACAACTAGGCACCCCTCTCGTAAAATGTCTAAACAGCACTTCAAAGTCTGTTTCTGTTTCGGGAGAATGTTCAGGCTCAAAGTGGTTGAACCCCCTGACGAAATAAACTCTCTTTTTGAAAAGTATTCATATAGTGGCGTCATGAGCATGGATGATATGTGCGATTTCTTGGTTGAATTTCAAGGAGAAAAGGAAGATATCACCACACAAGCTCAAACCATCTTTGACAGTCTCAAGCATCTCAACATATTTCAAAGGAGAGGCCTCCATGCTGATGCCTTCTTCCGTTACCTCTTGAGTGACCTTAATGGTCCCCTTGCTGAGGTAATATATGTTTGGTTCACCACTGGAAAAAGCTTAATTAATCAATTACTTATTATAATTTTCATGCTCTTAAAATGATGATCTTCTGATTATATTATATCTTTGAAGCTTTCTCTTATTCTTGTTTGTTTTGGATCTGCAGGTGTACCATGACATGAATGCTCCTCTGGCTCATTATTTCCTGTACACAGGCCACAACTCCTACTTAACTGGAAATCAACTTAGCAGTGCTAGCAGTACTTCTGCGATCATAAAGGCATTGAGGAAAGGAGTTCGAGTAATTGAGCTCGATTTATGGCCAAATTCCAGGGGCGACGATGTGCTAGTTCATCATGGAGGGTATGAATTTATATAATTTGCAGTGGTATATATTTGTGGTGGATATATGCTTAATTTTTCTAACACAACAAAGTAACATGCATATAAGTAAATAGGTAGACAAATTGTGCAATGTCATTTAGATGTTCAAATCTAATAGTTTTGTTTTGATGCAAGGTTTACCTAATCATTGTCCCTAAACACATGAAGGTATTATTAGCTTTTACCTAAACACATGAAGATACCCTATCAAGTTTTAAAAAAATAAAAATCAATGATTTAAGTGTACTTTTTAGATTTTTCCCTTTGCTTAGCAGAGTGTTAGGTATTGATCCATACACTGTTGAAGATATCGAAGCTTCGCTTCTTGTCCAGGAAGAACGTCTAGATAAAAACAAACTCTGATAACTACCACAATAAAAAACACGATAAAAACTTTCAATCTCATAATAAATTTTCTTCTTCAAATAAGAATTTTCTTTTTCCAAGAAACATGAGTCAAAAGAAGAATTCTTGGCAAAACCCAAAACTACAATGCAAAATATATGTGGAAGAAAATTGGTCACTTTGTTGTTCATCATTGGCATCGTTATGAACTGGATTCTCAAATTCTGCTTCTGCCAATCATTCCCAGTTTTCTTCAAGCCAACTAATAACACAACTTCAATTCTTGGCTTACCTTCAATTGTGAATGATCCTTTCTAGTACCCTCACAGTGGTGTGTCCTATCATTTGTTAATCTTGCTTCATAACATCTCTAAAATTTTCATATATATATATATATATATATATATATATATATATATATATATATATATATATATATATATATATATATATATATATATATATTAACTGTATCATGCAGGAAATTATAAAATAACCACATACTTATATCATTTACATTCATTCAACTAATTCAAAATATACAATTTTATCATATGTATATATTTTAAAATTTGACTAAAAGTCCTCTATCAATTTACTCAAGAGATCTATTACATACAAGATCATCTACTCCCGTATAAAAAACATCACTATAAATTAAAAAGAACACACTAATACAAAGAAAATAAGATAATTATATGATACTATCCAATTCAAAGGATTCATATAATATCAATCATTTCATCATTCTATCATATATGATGGCTATATCAACATCATATCAAAATAAAATTCTCCAATATATCATATTTATTATTTCTATACAAATCATGTATAAGAATTCAATTTTAAATAATTTAGTCACTAAATCCTGTAAAAGAAATTTGAAACTTGGTGACCATGTTACCCCTACATCTAGGTCATCTACCCTACGGTTCTATTGGAAAATAAAACTAGCAACTAATAAAACATATAACTAGCTTCTCTTACCTGACTTAGAGCAGAGACCCTCACAAGAGCTTCAAGAACTAAGAATTATAGGGATTTCCCGACTTGCACAACAAATTATATGATCAATGATCTCAGAATACAACACTAAGACATTAAACTAACGTAGACTTCATTTGATCACTTAGAGGACACGTGCAAACATAGTTATCAAAGAGGAAAGATTAGTAGAACTAACTTTAAGAAAGATGAATAGAAATGAATTTACTCTGTTCAAGAATCTCATAGGGTACTCTTGCTCTACTCGACACTAAAAACTTAAGAATGACTTCTGATTGTATCTGACAAGAAATAGAGTCAAAAGTTTAAAGAGAATATAGAAAAACTAAAGATCCAACAAAGACCAAAGAAAAAATATTTTATCTAACCAAATTTCATGTAACATTCTTGATCCAATAAACATAAAGATTTATTTAAATATAATATTTGTTACAAAAACTAGTCGTTATAAAACTAACCATTATAAAAAATAGTTCTTATAGATCTACATGGTTTCACAATGTCATCAAATTTTTACATATTATTATAACATTTTACAATATTATTCTTTTAACCCAATTTATAAAACTAACCATTATAAAAAATAATTCTTATAGATCTATATAGTTTCACAATGTCATCAAATTCTCATATATTATTATAACATTTTATAATATTATTCTTTTAAGTCAATTTTTCATTCAATAGACGAAAGTAAATGAAAGTATGATTGTAACATAATATTAGATCAAACTATAAATAAATAAAATCAAAGAGAAAACTAATTGAAAAAGTGATGAGATTAATACTTATAAGTACCAATAAACAAAGAAAATAGGTAATACATTGAAATTGAAATTGTGAGTAAGATCATATTATTATTAAGTGACTATTTTTCCAGAAATATTGTGTATATAGAAACTCAATTTCAAAGAAGGTTTCCTATATAAAGGTATAACTTTATAAGAATTAATTGTAAAGGAAGTTATCAATCATGATGACACCCTTATAATGGGATCTAATATAAAGATGAAATATATTACTATCGTAGAAGGGCATCATTGTTGTTCATATTGTTTATGGCTCATCCTCTATTAATGTAAATAAATATATTATAATTGGTGAGATCACTCAGTGAAATGCTTACAATTATTTGTATCTAAGTTTGTAGTATTTGAGTATTACTTAAAGAGAACTAACAACAAAAGTATCTAATAGTACAAATGGGAGTCACAGGAGACTTTCTAAGTATATTGGATCAATTGGTTGCATGCACTAATAATGAAATAATGCAATCATGGAAAAGTCGTTTTTTTGAAAATCATCATACTTGAAACAGATTTGAAAACAATTTACAAGAGAAAAAGATGAAAATTAATTTTATGCAGCACATTGTATTTTTCAAAGTCATTAATTTTAAAAGTCATTTAATTTGCATTTATTTAAAAATTATGCAATTGATATTACTTTTGAAGTAAAATGTTATTATATATTATCATTGACTTAATCAATTAATATTTTCACAAAAATTTAATAAAATTTAACAAAACTAATCAATTAATTTTTCAAGCAAAAAATTAATTAAATATTAATTAATTTATATTAAGAAATGTTATTATGTATCATAATCAAATCTAAATAAAAAAATTATGAAATAATCTGTTGCTTGAAACTTTTTAAAACTTATTCTTTTAATACATATGAGCAAAATTAGTGTGAATTATTCAATCATATGAAAAAGGGAGACGGACACCTTACATTGAACACTTTAACTAGAATTACATTGACACTAACCAAAAACCTAAGTTTGGTAGTGAAGTAGAGTTCCACAATTTTCTTAAACCTCACGGCCCTACAAAGAAGAATCCAGATAGCTTCACATCACTGTTCACTTTATACATTCACCCTATAACTATATATATTATTATTTTATAAACATATAATGTTTTATTAAAAAAATCAGTTGTTTGTACGTGTATTCAAGAGACAGTAGTGTCAAAAAGGTAATATTGATATTCAACAAATTTTGATATTTATTGTTTGTTTTGTACATAACAATTATTATTTTATTCTTTATTTTTATTTATTTTTTATAAATATAAAAATTTATCTTTCTAATGACTAAATTATTTTTTTAAATAAATTGTAAAATAGTTGATGAAGTTTTCAAAATTTTATTTTTCGTAAAAATACCACTCATAAAAAAGATATAAAATTACATAAAAGCATTTCTGTTGACACACTCCAAAAATATTTACACATTTTATTTGGTGTACATTTTGACTTAACAAAATTTAGACGTATAATTTCCAGCAATCTCCTAATAATAAAATCTTAAGAAAATTAAACCAGGATACCAAATCTATTTTCCAATGGAGTAGAAAGGTAACTTCTACTCTGTTTTATCTTTTGAAAATTATTACCTGTTATAGTCTCTTTTTAAATCTTGGTCCAAATAGGATATCTATAAAAAATTCTTTGGACATTCAAATAATAATTCAATATTTAGAGAATTAAATGTTATTTCAAGAACATACCTTCTTCAAGTTATTTGTAAAGAATCTGAATTATTAGGACTTTGTAAGTAAGTTAATTCTAACAGCATGAATTAATTTAAAGTATTTAATTAACATTAATCATAATTATCTTGTTTTAGACTTTTGATGTTCATCTCCACATATACTGTACAAAATCAAGAGAGACAAAAATTTGTTTGATGTGCATTTGCAACTTTTAATGTTGTTATATATGAAACTATAATTCATTTTCTTTGTAAGTGTAGGACTCTGACTTCTTCAGTAAAACTCAGAGCTTGTCTGAATGCCATTAAGGACTATGCATTTGTTGCCTCTCCATATCCTGTAGTTATAACTTTTGAAGACCATATCACTCCATCTCTTCAAGACAAAGTGGCCAAGGTTCAAAAACTCATCTTACATCAAATATAGGTTAGCTCTAACTATCATGGTTTCAAAAACCTAATAACGATTTTAGTGGAAATGAACATATTTGAATACAGATGCTCGTTGACATATTTGGAGATTTGTTATTTTTCCCTGAAAATCCACACCAAATGAGGAATTTCCCTTCTCCAGAAAGCTTGAAGAAAAAAATTCTGATTTCAACTAAACCACCAGACTTGCCTGAAAGTCAGGACCAGAGGACACTAGAGGAAGCATCACAGAGGCTTGAGGAATATCATGGCAGATCTAGAGTTGACTACAAGGTGAAAGTTTATTTAATAACTTTTTTTAAATAAATTAATTATTTTGGAGTTAAATATGATAAATAGTATTCTTGTTGGAATCTAGAAGGGTTTTTTTTTCTCTTATTTATGGGTTTTTAGTTTTCAGTCTTTGGGTGACTTTTTGGTGAGTTTAAATAGAAGATCTTGTTGGCTAAGAGAAGTAAGTCTCACCACATGTTTCAACCTTAAATCCCTCTAGATGATATTGTTAGGAATATAGTTTTATTTTTAAGTGGATTAAAAAAAAGGTGTATTTAAATAATCTTTGACTTCGAGTCTTAAATGATATAGAACAATTAGATATACCAAAACATTATTTATATATATATATATATATATATATATATATATATATATATATATATATATATATATATATATATATATATA
>Ga0209700_108618_pt1 | contig 12854 bp, 9 predicted proteins | sample SiratroredBW_FD_187528 | JGI IMG/M metagenome (GOLD analysis project Ga0209700, IMG submission 187528) | Root nodule microbial communities of legume samples collected from California, USA - Siratro red BW (SPAdes) (version 2) | ecosystem: Host-associated > Plants > Roots > Nodule | place: USA... | reverse complement strand
ATATATATATATATATATATATATATATATATATATATATATATATATATATATATAAATGAGGACTAATTTTTTTCCAGTCCATATATTCGTGATATTTTTTAAATTGTTTTCCTATAAATTTTCAAATTCAAATAGTATATATTGAATTTAAATATTTCGGGTACAAATACTATTAGGCCTAGATAATTACTCTTTTTTTTAGTATTTATTAAAGGAATTGTAAACATTACTGCCTAATAACAACTTTATGACATGTACTAAATAATAGATAGATAACATAAGACTTCAAATCTTACATTCATTAATATCTGAAACCACCTTAAAGGAAAAAAAAGTGTATTCGCTTCCTTGTTGGAAAAAGTAATAATGGAAAGCGCAAACGTATAGCAAATTCACCATCTTTAAGTCTCAAAGAGACTTGTAAAAAAATAGTTTCCAAAGAGATAATTAATTAAACTTAGTCCTCAAAATTCTTTGGAAGCATGATAAATTTGATGATCTGGTCGTGTACAACGACTTCGTGAATTTTTTAGTTATTTTGTTTTCATAAAATTCCATTGTCACGTTTTTAAGTATATTTTCTTTGACCAGTATCAAGTGCAAATTCTTGACCATAAAAGCCAGTTTAGACAATGAACTATTTGGTATTTCCTGATTCGTAATAATTAGCTGCTTGTATTATGGTAATCTAATGTTATTTCAAAGAATAGAACTCAGAATAAATTGTACAAAGAGAAAAGAGGAACACTTTTATACAGAAGGATTGAAATAGAGTTGATTAATTGTATGAAAAGAATCTGTCTTTAGCTAATTGAAAGTAGAAAACAAAGTAAAGTAAATACATTCTATAATTATTTAAGAAATAAAACAAAAGTTCTACATTTTAAACCAGAAAACTAAAGGTTTGATTCTTAAAAAAAAGTAAAATTTTTGAAAATAGATATATTAAATATTTTAAAAAATTAATAAGAATTTTTAAATATAAAAAACAGGTTGGATCTGTTTTGATTCATACAGTATTAATTAGATACCCATTGAATTTTAAAAAATAGCGGATGAATAATTTACCATTCAATAAAATTAAAACGGATAGATTTATTTGTTAATTGATTGAATGGATGAAGTAGAAATAGATTAATTTGCTACCCATAGTCACAACTAGCCTAAGAAGCCCATCAGTAAACAAAATGTGATTAAGAACGATGAAAACTAAATGAAAGGGAGAAATTCTTAAAGACATAACGAAGATTAAGGTAAACGAAAATACTATTGGATCATACACACCAAGTAAAATAATACCAACCTGAAGTTAAGAATCATGATATGTTGACGGAATAAATCATGAATATACTTTGAATTGTTGAAAGTTAGTTTAGACCAAGACCAACTTCTCTCACCTTCTTAGATGGATAGCTAATAGATAAACGAAAGTCGTGATAATCTAGATCTAGAGCCTTAAGAAAAAAGACCTAGCAATTCATTGGCCAGGATTAAGATCTTAAAGAACCATTACAATCACAAAAATGAGATTCTGTAGAAATAGTTAATGGGAAGAGAATAATTGAGTTGAAAATGTTATTGGATTGAAAGATCTTGGACTACTTTTTTTTTTTTTTTTTTTTTTTATCTAACCCATTATTACTCATGGAGAAAAGGTAACTATTGTGATCGTGATGAATTTTTAGGTGCGATATTCAAAGACATTGCTTTCAGGAAGGTATGAATATTAGAATTAAGGTTATGATAATTGGTTAAGGATGTCTTTAAATTTATTAATTATAGTTTTTCATTGCAATATAATTAATTGTACATGATCGATGGCACTATATGGTTCAAGGTGATTTGAAGTACATCAATTCAGACATATACTTATTCTTACTCTCTCAGACCCCTGTTCATGGCAAGGGATTAAGGCTTTTCCATCAAGAGTGCATGTAGTTACTAGATGTTCTTCACCGTTCCAATGATGAATGTGCATGTTTTCAAAAAATAGTTATTAAATGTTCTTCATCGTTTCAAAGATGAAAGTGTATGTTTTCAAAAGTTAAGGAAATAATTTCAATGGAATAAATTATATTTTTATTTCCCATGTATAAAAATGCTTTCCCTTAGTTAAGAAGAGATATTTTCAATATTCTTTTTTATTTTGACTTGAATTAACTCCTCACACCCATGCAATAAATCAAATATTTCTTAACTGATATCACTTTATCAACATGTCCAGTCAATTATTATTTATGTAAACTTTTTCTAGATATAACAAGTCATGATTCAAAGCTTTCTGTTGATTTTTTTTTTCAGTAAGTATACTGAGTCAAAAGTAATATAGATTTGTAGAGTACGAGTGTCGATCCCACAGAAAACAGTTTTGCTTATAAATATCAGTTTCACTACTCACTAAGCAATTATGATTTTCAGGATGATTTGATAAAGATTTGATTTAAATAACAAAAGAACATAAAAGAGCAATTAAAAAATAATTAACAATTATCAAAAAGGGTTTAAAAGATCTAGAAGGACTCTGGGATTGAACTTCATCTATCTCCCTCATTGATATTTTGGATTTGATAAAAACATACAATATCCGTAACTACTCACAATTGATGCACATATAAAAATCATTCACACTGATTCCTCTGACATGAAATTCATAAGAAAATTTCCTAAACACTGATCTTTCAATTATTTAGTAAATTACTTAGCATTAAGAACAAATGTTATACGCAATCAATACATCGAAACCTATCCCTAGTAGTCCAATATATTGAGTATTTTCATCTAGGTCAGAAACTTAAAAGTACTTCCTAGTTAAATTCAAGAATCAAAATTAAGACTCTATTGATAAGATAAAATCTAGCATTAAGCACAAGACGAAAATACCAATTGAGTAGAAACTGAATATTATATATAAAAATCACCAAAATACAAATAAGTTCAAAAAATTACATTCAATCCCAAAGATGAAGAATTACCTACTTATGGTAGCCATTACAATCCAAGGAAAGGAAGATTACCAGAGAAGAAGAATAATTGACGAATTGCTTTCGTCCTTGACGGCTACTCTCGTTCCTCCAGGTCTAGATGCCTTCAGAAAACCTAAATCGCCCTTTTAAACTCTTTTTCGAGCTTAGGTTAAGTGACTTTTCGCTTGGGCTTTATTTTATTTTAAAATTTTTATTTCTTTTTTTCATGAATCTTCCAATCTCTTATTTTCTTCATTCTTTTATACCTAAAATTTCACAATAATTGAGATCAAATTATTTCCTTTAACTCAGGACTCAAAACCTAAATTTAGATCCAAAAACTCTCAAATTGGGGGTAATTACTATTTTAAAGAACACTTAAACCCACAAGTACTCAAGCTTTCTCATGTATAAAAACACTTAAAATTTGTACTTACCACTTTTCTTATCTAGTATAATAACGAACATCAACATGCTTCGAATGAGAATGATCAATAGGATTCTTAGTCATATAAATTACACTTTGATTGTCACAATACATAGCAAACTGTTTTTTGATTCTGAACTATAGAAAAATTTTCGTCTATAGAGTCTACTTGTAGTTTTCGAAAGTAGGAATACACTCTATTCAATTAGTTTCCAAGGCAATACATTTTTATAACTTTGATTTTCATGATACATCTCCCTTTACAAAAATGGTTACATATTTTGATGTAGATTTTTTTTCATCAACATTGCCAACCATGCCAACATCAATATATTTTTCCAATACGAGTTTTTCATTACCAAAACAAAAACACGTTTTGATAGTTTCTTTTAGATGTCTTAGTATCTATTTCACAGAATTCCAGTGCTTATAACTAGGATTTGGTAAGAATTGACTCACAACTCCAACTACATAAGTAATGTTTAATCTTGTAAAGATCATGACACACATAAGACTACCTAATACAAATGAATAAGTCACATTTCTCATACCTTGCTCATCTCCATTTGTTAGACAATGCTCTTTTCACAACTTCATTTGCCCATAAAGTGGAACATTCACTAGCTTTGTTATGTCCATATTGAACCTTTTAAGTACATTGTCAATATACTTTTTTTGTCATAACCACAATAGCATCTTGGAACAATCTCTTACATATTTAGACCAAGGATTTGGTTATTAGGTCCACCGTCCTTCATAGTGAAAAACTTCTTTAATGATTTCTTCATACTGACAATTGTCTTCTTCTTATCACCAACCATCATATAGTAAAAATATAGTAATAATATGATAAATTATTATTGATATAACTTTTTATGAAGTGATCATTTGACATCCTAATAAAAAATTGTTACATTCATAAATTATTCAAACTTCTTATACCATTGTCTAGTGGTCTACTTCAATACAAAAAGACTTTTCTTCAGACGACAAATCAAGTGTTCCTGACCTTGTTCTTCAAACTCTTCTAGTTGCTCCATATAAATTTGTTCTTTTAGTTTTCTGTGAAGAAATATAGTGTTATATCAAACTACTTAATCTCTAAGTCTAAACAAGTTTTTAAACCTAAGACTACCTTTATAGAGAATTCACCACTAATAAAATAAATTCTTTTAAATCTATGTTCTTTTTTTTTTGACAGTTGCAGCCATTTACTACAATTTATGCCTTATATTGGCCTTTGTTGTCTCTTCTTTCATCTCTATAACTTCATCAAAGATTTATGATTCACCGTCGAAAGGGAATGTAACATATTTGAGTACCTATTAGAAGCACATTTATCTCTTGAAGAACGTCTTAGCGCAAGCTACATTTGACATTTTTCCATCACCATTGCTCACCTTGAAATTTTCCAGCCCATTTTGTTGAAGTTCCTTAATTGTCTAATCTTTGAAAAACACTATATCTTTGTTTCTAGCAATCTTATTCATTACAGGATCCCATTATATATACCCAAATTTAGCCTTTGGAGGTCAGGTATATCCACTCATTGGTCTTAACATACGTCTGAGAGATATATTTGAACACTCACAGAAATTACATTTGAACTAAAGTCGCATACATCTGAGAGTTATACAACAAACTAAACATCTTCTACTTTCAAAGGTAGTATCCAACTTCAATCTCCCTTGTAGCTATTACATGTTTAACTTGTAAAATATGTGAACTAAATGAAATGGCACATAAGTTTAGGTGAGTGTTCTAAAGAATGCATAGATGGGTGACTTTCAAATTGAAACTATTCATGTCTCAACTCTAAATAGTTTTACCTCTCACCAAACCTTCCACTGTTTATCATGGAGGTCTTCAAACGTGTGAGACTGTACGGTGGAAAACACATGTCTCTAGATTTCTCAAACTTTCTATTGGATACCACTATTTAGCATGAGAAATGTCACTCGTAATATTAAAAAATTATGACTACTTTGAAAATATGGAAACAATTTCTACGCATGGAGCTAAGAAGATGATTATTTCAAGGTATTGGAATTATTTCCTTGACGCTTGGGTACGTGTACATTCATTTTTGGAAAAGTGAATAGCATTTAATATCTAGTTGCAATCTTGATGTAAAACCTTAAATCTTAAGAGACTTGAAAGAGTAAAAAAGATATGTTAGAGTAATAGAGAAAGTCAACTTCTAAGTTTAAGAATAGTAGTGAATTTACTACAAAAGAAAATTTACAAATTGAATCTACACATAGCCAAAGTAAGGAATTTCTCTAAAAAGAATTTACAAATATTTTTTTTCTCCTAATATGATTTATGTTATTTTAATTATTACTTTAATATTATTAGTATTATCAATAATCGAACTCAAGTTCTATCTAAACATAAACATTTTAATGAAAGTAATAAGATTATCTTACTCTATTTATAAAAATGACTTATTTCTTGCATCAGGAATCCCAAAAAAGTCACACCAGCCTAACCAGTGCTAACAAAATATAGACAAAAGAGGGGCACACACCAGAAACTACTATTCGCACAAGACAAAACAGAATGTTATATAACATATCAAATAAGCATTACACGCAGTAAACTCCTCCTAAATAACATATCTATTTAAGAAAATGAAGTATGTCTGCAGATGCCAGGCCTCCAAAAAACCATCAAACCAAGGTGCATCGCATGCATGCTTCTATCACCCACCAAAATGCATCCCATTCCTTATTATAACCTATATGGAGCACTGCATGCACCAGCAGTTAGGATATAATAGTAATATATGTAAATTCAACCGCAAGAAGGGAAAAACGTTGCCAATTCAACGACTTATCATTAAATCAGAACAGTTTTGTTATTATAACATTATTAGTATTATTATTAATATTAATATCAATATTAATATTATTATAATATTATGATTAATATTAATAATATTATGATTAATATTACTAATATTATTAATAATATTAATAATAATAATATTAATATTAATAGTAATATTAATAATATTAATAATAATAATGTTAATAATATTTATAATAATAATACTTTTAGAGAGTATTTACACATGCCATGTAATGTGGAAAGCATTTATCTTTCATCCATATATATGCTGAAAGTGTTTAAAGTTATTATTATTAGTAGTATTATTCATATTTATTATAGTTAATATATAATAATAATAATATTAATATTGATAACAATAACAATATAATAATTATTAATAATATTATTATTAATATGAATAGTGATGTTAATAATATTAATAATAGTAGCAATAATAATAATAATAGTAATAATAATAATAATAATGATAATAATATTATTATTATTAATGTTATTAAAATAATAATATTAATGATAATATTAGTAGTAATATTTTTTGTATATTTTATATACGGATTTCACATTAGTAGAAAAATAGTCTTCAAAGTTAGTTATAGGAGCCCCTTAACGTCGACTCCCGAACCGACGTTGACCAAGATGATTTTGAAAGTTTTCAAACATCACGTCGATTAATCAACCGACATCATATAATCAACCACCGCGTCGGTTTAAACTAAGCATCGACGTCAAAGACCCATTTGAAAAGTAGTTTACGAGGTTGCTGAAGAGACAACACCACGTCGGTTATTTGGTCAAAATCGACGTGGTGTTTGTTCGACATTAAGTGAAATGGAATACCACGTCGGTTATTGCCAAAATCGACATGGTGTAATGGCCGACCGCGTCAGTTGGTTCCATGTAACCGACGTGGTGATGCCTTTAGTAATTATTTTTACATGGAACACCACGTCGGTTATGGTCAAAACCGATGTGGTGTATCCTTTACCATGTCAATTTTGGCCATAACCGACGTAGTGTATGTGTTTTTTTAATATATAAAACATATTATCTATTAGCCCCCTACATAATAAATTCAGAATCCAGCCAGAATAGATTTCAGAATTCAATTCTCATATTACAATTGCAGTACAATACATATAATTAAATATTTACACTAATCTACATAAATACAATGTTATATACATTTCTAATCTAAACTAATCTACAAACTACTTCTAAGTTGGAGAAAATATCTTGCCCATTCCTTTTGAAGATCTTCTATTGGTTGCTTATCCAATGACTCTGGGTATTGAAAAACCTGAAATAAATGTACAATATGTGTTATGAATCAGTGAAACTTGAAAAACATTTGACATATCTACAAACTTAAGGCATGTTCTTAAATGCTCCCAAGAATCGGTGATACCAGCTCGTGCTATGGTTCTCATCCAATGCATGATGTAATATCCACATTCCCAGCCTACTTGTTGCTTATTGCACTTTCATTAAAGGTGAATCATCAAATAATTGAATGCTAATTTTAATAAACTTACTTTAGAATTAAATACCTTAGGATATATCCAATGGAGGTTTTGAGATGTGGATGTAGATCTTCCTCCAAGTGCATTACACAGATTCATTGCACTAAAATCTAAGATGTTTAGTAAATTACATATTATACTAAAAAAGAGTGATATATACTATTTAAAGTAAATTAAATGATACCTTTGTACCATTTGTTTCATATCGTTCGATGCCTTCTGATGCAACAAACAAAAACCAAACAACTATATTGTCCGCGGGACACACAATCATCAGTTGCCAATGGGACCTAAAATAACAACATTACAGAATCTCATATTCTCAACATTACTTAAGATCAAAATATAAATATTTGAAACTTACTCATGGATAATAGGGGCAAAGTAAATTCTCTTTTTAGATTCAAAAATCCATCTTTGAATATATTGTTGAGTGTCAATCTTTTTATTTCCAGACCTCTGTAAACTTTATGGCTCAAGGAATCCACAAATATTAGGATTCCCTATGCTATAAACTAAATTATTTAAGTACCTACGTTGTTAAAATCAATATTAGTAATAATAGTTGATGAAATAAGTCAAATTTTATAACATGTAGAAAGGTATACTTACATCATCCATAACTGAATTATATTAATGTTTAACATCTGGGTACCCTGAATGAGTTCCAAGATGTCTTGCATAGATATATACAATGGGACACCGTCCACCCCAAAGATGGATGCATCCCAAGAAATTTGAACCGGACTATTAAATAACTCGTAGCATATATGAGTCAACTCCTGATGTGGATTCACTCTGACTCAAGTGGTGGAGACCTAGGACTTAAATCATCAGCTGATGATTTCTTTTTACTCCCACGGTCCTGTAACACATAAACAAAATGTAACAATTCAAATAACATTAATTGTGAATTTAAATAAGATTAAGACAAATCACAATACCTAAGGCCTTTTAGAAATGGCCTGTAGGAGATGTGTAGGCCACACAATAAATATATCAGGTGCCTCTCACACAAGTCTAACCTCTAATGTGGGCACAGGAACCTCGGCATCTGCCTGTCTAACTTCTTCGACAACTACCTAACAAATATCATCTCTAAGTGGAACTGTATGGAGCATCGTAGATCTGGCAAACACTCTCCCAATTGCCAACAGTTGAGGAAGATCTCCAACATATAATTTACACCGATATAAGGTATCAGTGTTGGTGTCTTCCTCCTCGTCTTTAGCAGCGCAACTCCCCTTCGTGCTAGCTCTCCCACGTGTAGGTAGTACTACACCTTCCTGCAAAGGAGTGTGCTGCTGTGATATGCCCATATATTCCAACTTCTCCTCAAATTCTCTTCTTAATTCATCTCTTAACTCATATCTTAACTGATCTCGTACCTTTTGTTGTATCTGAGACGTCAATTTTTCTTCTATTTAAGACGTCAATTTATCTTTAAGTCGAGATATTTGATCCATTATATTTGAATTTTGAGATGAGCTAGAACATGGAGTAGAACCAAAATATTGTCTCACCCCCACACCATATCCAACAGTCCGTACACGACTGGGGTGTTCCTCGGTGTCCAGATCTGAAGATGATGTTTCTTTTAATCTTTTTAATTTCTCCTCCGTTATATTCTTTTCTAATAAATCATACCCCCTCAAGACAACCGGTGGGGGTGACAGTTCTGTGTTGAATGTCTTGGGCTTTCTTCCTCTTCTCCTACTTAATAAATAAAAAACTTTGTTGCCGAGTCATATTATTTAATGAAATTATGATGGATAAAACAAACCTGCCAAGAGGGATCCTTACTAGATTGGATAAATTGTGTCCAAGTCTATTCATCAATGGAATACTTCTCACAAGGGGACTTTCTCTTATGTTGACCAAAGATGTACCAACTGGTCAAGTTTGTCTTGAAAATTCTCCATTTAATAACAATGGATGACATAATTTTCTTTCTAATTAATGGAGATGTTTCAAACTCAAAGTTTGTCTGCAAAATAAAATTAACAAGTCATTAAACATATAACACATAATTATCATCATTAATGACTTACAATAAGCTTAAAATAAATGACTTACAGTAAGATCCTACCAAATCATATTTTTCTCAACTTCAATCACATGATCCCAAGTCAGAAGCAAAATCGACACCTTCGTATGTGCCAAAACACCCAAATAGCTAGAAAACTGGGCACGATTAGGGCCTAAAGCCCTACCAGTCTGAGGGTCTATGTCTACTAGGACCTTAGAACCACCAAGTCGACTAACAATCATTACAAAAAATGATGTATGTGGTGGCGATTTTAATATGGCATTTCAAAAAACGTGTCATATTATACTATATAAAATGACATTTTAATGAATGCCACATTTTAAGGTTAAGAAACGACATTTAGAACGCTTTATACATAATATCATTTTTTGAGCGCGCGCACTATTCATTCCCGAAAACGCAAAGTTTTGTTCCAAACTTTCCCTCAAACTTTCGTTCCCCCAAACTTTTTTGTTCCCTCCAACGTAAAGTTTCCACAAAATGTTTTGTTCCCTCAATTTCAGTTCTCTTCTTCTTCATTGAATGAAAACCCTAATTCTCCCAATTTCACTTCTCTTTAGTTTAATTGAATCAAAACCCTAATTCTCCCAATTTCACTTTTCAACATTGAAGAACCTATCTCTCTCGTTCCCAACATTTTTCTCGTTCTACAGCTCGATCCAGGTCCGTTCTTCTTCTCCTTCTTCGTCTGTTTGCATTCCGCATTCGGTGGTTATTCGTATTTTTGGAATCGGAATGGTGTGTTCTTGTTTCGATTTGATCGAGTTTAAGTTTTGTTGTTGATCGATCCTTGGTCGGGATTTGCTGTGGATTTTGGTTTGTGTTGCTGATTTTGATTGTTCTGTATGTGCTGTTGTATCAAATAATGTTATCTTTCCTCTTTTATTTTCCTTTTCCCCTAAACAAAAGAAATCGGTGTGCCCCTGGATGTAGCTGTCCACAATTCAACACTAATAGTGGTTTTTGTTGCCATTGGAAATGTGCTCGAAATCGGTACAAAATGTTGCTGATTTTAAATCTTGCTGTTGTGAAATAACAAAATGTCATTGATTTAAGTGAAGGTAATTTGAACTTTTAAGATTATAATTCGATTTTAAATCATGTGTTGTGAAATATCATGCTCTAATTAGTAGCATTGGGTATGCTGTAGTTGATAATATGTGGTGTACTTTCTGATATTTTTGGAATCAGCTTGATGCAAAGGTATACGCAGGGCGAAAAATACATCCCTTTTTTTTCCTATGGAAGGAGGAAAATGAATGGTGCCGATGAGCTTTATCTGCTAAGAAGAAAGGAAAAGGATATAGTGGTTCTATTCATGTATTTGAAAATGTTCAGGTATGATAATTGTATTTCTAATTTGATTTTGTGGCCTCTAGGATAGTTTAAAATAAAATTAATTGAGCTAAACTATTGTCAAACTCAACTAAACTGAACTAATTTGAGTGAAAACTTAATTAACTAAACTAGCCTATAACTAGCCTACCTATGAATTGAATTGTAAAAAATTTGGAAAATATATTTCAAAATAACATCTCTACTGAACATTTCAAGATTTGTTCACAGGAAATATCAGTTGGGTTAAACTATGTTTATCTTATTCAGTCATCTATTTTGCTTTTCACTTCTATGTTTCAACTTTTTTTCTTTTAATTTCTTCTCTTCATCATAATAAATTTCTTTAATTAATAAAATTATCAAAGGTTTGCATATTCCTGTTTTCTAAATTTTAATTTGTGCAACTTTTTTCTTGTCAATGCAGCATGATACCTCACCCATTGATTGGAGTGGCTGGACATTTTAGGATAATACCACAATTGTATATTTTGGTAGAGAGAGTTCAAATTTATCTTTTATGGATGGTTCTATTGAATCCTTAAATCTTGATAACATAACTAGTGCTTTAAGACTCTCCAACACTGAGAAAGTCATGTCTTGTCCAAGTCAACTTTCAATACAGCCAGATAGTATACTGGAAATGTCACCACAAAATTTAGTTGTGTTACAGAAAGCAAAATGTCATTTGAAGTCAGATGTAAAAGTGGTACATAAATATTTCTTTTATTCTACTTGAGTTCCTCTGTCACCATCCCCAATAACTTGAACCCTTTTCAAAGTTTTATCTAATAAGTGAAAGTTAGTTTAGATGGAAACAATGGCATTGTTGTGTCAATTATTTATAACATTTGCCAAATATTGTTAGGACCTGAACTTGGAAGTGAATGAAAATACTTTTGCAGGACATAAGGGCGTTTTCGACAAGCCAGATACTGAGCCATAGAGTAAATTTCTCCAAGCAAGGTGATAATATATATACATTTTACCAGTGATTTATTTTTTATTTTTTGTTATTCTGAATAAGTTGTTCTGTTTCCTTATATTTGTTTTTTACTTTAGCTAATGCAATAACTGAGAAACTATATTTCTTGAACTTTGACCCTTTGATTCCACGAACCATATATAGCATAATCAATTAATTCATTTGTGACTACTAAAGGTAAAACTTTTTTACTATGTTGATTGGAGCATTATTCTTTAACCGGGACATATTTGGTTTAGGCATTTTCTTCACTGTATCATATTTGGTCTAAGCAGACCATGTTATAATTCTATATTAATATACATGTTATAATTTTGCACTATATCATAATGGAACGAAACAAAGGAATAGAAGAATGACAAAAATTGAATCTATATCATTTGAGATTTGAAACTCTAGTAGAGAAATAAATAGTATAGAAGAGCATCTTGCTTTCTGAATTAGAGCATTTTAGTTTTTGCACATTAAACTTGTTTTAGTCATAATGATGTTCAGATGGCATAAACTTGTATTTTTAGTCATCCTGCAGCAGTATTTAATTTTTTTTGCTGTCAATATTTCAGGCATCAGATGTTGCAAGTGGTGCTCCATCCCCAAATCACATTATAGGATCAAGTGGAGGCAACAAGACAGATTAAATATATATATATATATATATATATATATATATATATATATATATATATATATATATATATATTTTTTTCTTTTTTAT
>Ga0209700_108617_pt1 | contig 12857 bp, 15 predicted proteins | sample SiratroredBW_FD_187528 | JGI IMG/M metagenome (GOLD analysis project Ga0209700, IMG submission 187528) | Root nodule microbial communities of legume samples collected from California, USA - Siratro red BW (SPAdes) (version 2) | ecosystem: Host-associated > Plants > Roots > Nodule | place: USA... | reverse complement strand
CAAATTTAGTTTCATGAAAAAAAAAAAAAAAACATTTTAGAGGCCTTCGTTGTGTTCTAATTAGGAGTACATGAAGTTTTTGGAAAAAGTTTAGGCATTACATTTTCGTGAAACCCTTTCAAAGTTTGAAAATATCTTTTTTATAAAAAGAAAAAAAAAATGAGTAACCATTCCCATCGTTTTAATGTATATGGAAATAATTTTGGAGTTCAAATGAGGCTAACATTGAGCTGCATTTAGGCTGAGAAGGAATTATCCAAGCAAGTAATGTCCCAACGCATTAAGAAAAGACTTGAAGAAAGAAGTTTGAAATCACTTAGAAAAGCCCTTTTCAAAGCAAATTTGGTTGTGACAAAAATTTCCATAGGAGAGTTCCTTGTCTTGGAGTTTAGTAGGGACCACTGGTTATGATTGTCCTTCCATAAGACCCTCACAAAGGGTTCATTGTCCCCATCAATAGGAATATGGTTTCCATTTTCAAATAAGTCTATCATATGTATATATGGTATAATATGATATAACTTGAAGAATGATTTCATGTGTTGTTTCTAGTAGTCAAATTTCTCCTTTTTAAACAAGGGAAATTTTTTGACAATTTGTTCATTTTTTCATCACAAATATATCTTTGCCTCTTGTCCTGTAGAAAACTAATCCTAGAATAAAAGGTTAGCTTTAGAAAGGAGTTTAAATAAAGCTTAAAACATGCTTTTGGAAAACGTTTTCCTATTAAGACTATTATATGCTTAAGGGAGTTATCTAATAATTTTATGAAATAGTTCATAAACCTTTCCAAAGTGTTTTATGAAGGGTAAAAGCGTTAAAACATATGTAATAAAAAGAGATAGTGAACACATTGTTTTTATAATAAAGGAAACACTTTATTTGAGCCACTATCTCTGTTGTATTAACCATTATGCTCAAGAGTAGATTATGTGAATTCTAGAATCTATTTTGAAAACTATGAGATTTTACTTTTTCATATGAATGATATTATTATCCATTTGAGGTGGCACGTTTTGAAAGTGTTTACTTATTCTATAGTTATTTAGTCTTTATATAAGTGTTTAGTTTTTCTAGACTCATCTCGTCGTCATGATATTGTGTCTAACATTTCTTTGAGAGACTCGGTAGCTTTGTAAGCTTACATCTAATATTTTTGTGTGTCTAATATTTGTGTTAGTCTAAAACTTTAAGCATATACATTTGTGGTTGTTTTGAACTTCTATGTGCCTAACAACTTATTAAGTTGCAAAGATTGCAATTGTCTATGATGTGATTTTTATTATACAAATTTGATAATACCATTTTCAAAATATGCTAACAAATTTGTTAGATCATTAAATTTTAGAAAAAATTCAGATGGAAATTTATGTTTAAGTGACCTTCTATAAAAATATTTATCAGTAGGTGACCTTTTAAGAAGAATATTGAAATGTAGATGTGTATTTAAGTGACTTTTTAAGAATAATATTCAAATGTAGATGTATGTTTAACTATGAAAAAATAGTTTATGCATTAATATGAAAAAATATTTAAAAAAAAACTGTCAAACTTAAAAACAAAATAGTATTCTATGTAGTCCATGAAATATAATATTTATTAATTAAAAAATCATCCAATAAACAAATGGTATTGTATATGTTGGGTAATTTCGAGGGGAAAACATCGGGGAGATCTCTAATAATGAGACATGAGCCAACATATAAGAGAATGACACCACTTTCAACCCAAAACCTTAAGGCATTAGGTTTGTGGGTCTTCTTTCTTATATGTTGCTCAACTTTCTTATTCCTACTCAATGTGGGACTTAGACTCACATTTGAATACCTAACAATCTCTCCCTCAAGTGAGAGTCCCTTCCACATTGGTGCACTCTCCCTCTAGCGGAAGCATTTTCAACATGAGTACCTTAATCACAAATGACCCTCACTTTCTTATACCGTCGTTTAGACACTTAATCGGGACACGCTTCCCCGAAACATCCGTTAGGAAGACTTTCGATACAGGGTCAAACTATACTCGCCCAAGCCGTTAACCATCGGCTCTGATACCACTTGTTGGGTAATTTCAATGGTGAAACACCAGGGAGATCTCTAACAATGAGACATGAGCTAACATATAAGGGAATGACACCACCTTCAACCCAAAACCTTAAAGCATTAGGTTTGTGGGTCTTCTTTCTTATATGTTGCTCAACTTTCTTATTCCTACTCAATGTGGGACTTAGACTCACTTTTTGTTGGGTAAACCAAGGGGGAAAACCGGGGAGATCTCGCAAAGAATGAGAACCGAGCTAACATATAAGGGAATGACACCACCTTCAACCCAATTGCTGGTAAAGTGAAATAAAATAATCGAAATAGCAGAAACAATTTAATAGAATAAGCAACAGTAATCCTCAATTGGATAAAAACGTATACAAAATCTTATTGAATGAAACCAGAGAGGTCCAGTATTATGCAGCAATTAAGCATTAATTCTGTTACAAAAACATCAAATTTCATAACGGTTGATCTTCTCCAAGATTGTTGAATGATTCAACTCCGTATGGGTTAGACACTGTTCACCTGAATAAACCAGCAGAAGAACAATTTCAATGTTGAGAGAGAGAGAGAGAAGAAAACAGAATTTGGTTATAGAGAGAGAAAGAGTTATAGAATTTTCACCACATCCAAATCATGCCACAAAATCCTTGAGCCAGGTATTTGTAGTCTTAGCTCTGTTACTCCTCCTTATATGCGTGTCACCCTCCACCTCAGCTGCCAGCTTTTTCTTCCTTACAATACGTTCCCCTTTAAGCTTAACCTTGTCCTCAAGGTTAAAGTTAGGATAACTTTGTTGGAATTCTGTAAGTGATTCCCAAGATGTCTCCGCTTATTGATCATCACCCCATTGAATTAGCAGTTGTTGTACTTCTTTGCCATTTTGTAGTATTGTTCTACTATCCAATACCATGTGTGGAGGCAAAATTGGACCCGATTCTAGAGTTTGCAATGGAAGTGGCAAATAGGGAGTGGTGTGATCCCCTTTGAATTTTTTTAGGAGAGAAATATGGAATACATTGTGTATTCTAGCCGTCTCAGGTAGCTCCAAGTGATAAGCCACTGTGCTGATTTTTTTACTGATTCTGAAAGGTCCGAAGTACCTTAAGCCAAGTTTTTGATTTTTACGGAGTGCAAGGGAGTGCTGGCGGTATGGTTGCAATTTTACTAGAACCAATTCCCCTTCGAATTCTAGTGGCGGTCTGTTTTTATCAGCATACAATTTCATGAATTTTTGTGACAGAGACATGTTTTGGTTTAATTGTTGAAGCCAATTGTCACGTGAAGACAAAATTTCCTAAACGGATTTCTTATCTTGAATAGAGACTTCAGAGCGCACCAGTGAAGGAGGATCACAACCATATAAAGCCTTGTATAGTGTAGTTTTTATGGCACTATGGTATGATGTATTATACCAATATTGAGCCTAAGGAAGAATTGATAGCCAGCTTCTTGGATTCTCATGACAAGTGCAGCGTAAGTACATCTCCAAGGTCTTATTCAAAACCTCGCTTTGGCCATCTGATTGTGGGTGATATGCAGAGCTCATGTTCAATTTAGTACCCTGAGCTTGGAACAGTTGCTGCCAAAATTTGTTGATAAAAACTTTATCCCGAGATAATACTCCTAGGAAATCCATGTAACTTAATTATCTGTTGTAGAAACACCTCTGCTACAATTTTGCTTGTAAAATCTGCTTTGAGAGGAATGAAGTGGCCGAACTTTGAGAATTTATCTATTGTTACCATGATCACAGAATACCCTTGTGATGGAGGCAAGGTAGTAATAAAGTCCATGCATATGGTTTCCCAGACCTGCGAAGGTATTGGCAATGGTTGCAACAATCTTGGTTGAAGTCGTGTTTCTAATTTTACCTTCTAACAAATGATACATGATTGTACATAAGTTTTGATCTGTTGATACATGCTAGGCCAATAGTAATTTGAGCATATATGTTCAGTGGTTTTTGCTAAGCCAGCATGGCCCCCGAGAATTCCATCATGAAATTCATATAAAATGGATTGTATGAGGTTACTTTGAGCAGGAATCGCAATTCTATTTTTCCAAAGCAGCAGGCCATTTTTACAATGGTACGGGCTTGAAAATTGGTTATTCTCACTACATTGTTGCCAAATGCTCTGGAGTTGTGCATCCTGTTGAATCTCCATCTTCAATTGGTCTAACCAATCCAATCGTGGTGTGGACCATGCTGTGAAGAAACTTCTTGATAGGGCATCTGCGAGAATATTTTTATCACCCGATTTGTATTATATCTAAGTCATAACCCAATAATTTGTTCAGCCATTTGTGTTGCTCCTGTGTATGGAAGCTTTGATTCAACAACGATCTTAAACTCTGTTGGTCTGTACGAATTATGAACTTTTTCCCAAGAAGATAATGCCTAAACTTAGCAATGGCTTCAGTTATGGCATAGAATTCCAGTATGTAAGCAGATTTTTGCTGCACTAGAGGAGATAGCTTCTTGGAAAAATAAGCAATTTGGTGATTAACTTGTTTTAGAACTACACCAATTCCCGATCCGAAAGCGTCCGTTTCCAATTCAAATGGTAAATTAAAATTGGGAAGGGCCAGCACTGGTTGGGAAGTAATAGCCTGTTTGAGTCGCTGAAATGCTTTTGTAGCATACTCATTCCATTGAAAGGCATTTTTCTTCAACATATTTGTAAGTGGTGTTGCAATTGTTGCATAGTTACGGATAAACCTGCGATAGTAACCTGTAAGACCAAGAAAACCCTATAATTGTTTTACATTTTTTGGTTGCTGCTAGTCGGCAATTGCTTGGACTTTGATTTTGTCCATATGAACACCTTCACTGGAAATTGAATGGCCTAGATAATCAATCTCTGTCAGTCCAAAAGAACATTTAGATAGTTTGGCAAATAAGGACTCCTTAAGCAGTAATTGAAGAACCACTTCTAAATGCTGCAAGTGTTTTTCCCATGAATCACTATAAACCAATATATCATAAAAAAAAACAAGTACAAACTTCCATAGGTGTGGCTAGAAAATGGCATTCATCAAGGCTTGAAAAGTGGATGGAGCATTAGTGAGGCCAAATGGCATTACCAGCCATTCATAGTGACCTTGATGAGTGTGGAAGGCAGTTTTGTATCGATCTTGGGGGCATACAAGGATTTGATGATAGCCTGATCTTAAATCTAATTTTGAAAACACCCTAGCTCCATATAGCTCGTCAAGCAATTCATCTACAGTTGGAATAGGAAAGCAATCTTTGATGGTTAAATTATTGAGAGCACGATAGTCAGTGCAAAACCTCCAAGTACCATCTTTTTTCTTTACCAAAAGGATTGGTGAAGAAAAGGGGCTACAGCTGGGTTGAATAATTTCCCCCTCTAACATTTACTGAACCATAAGCTCTATTTGAGATTTGTGATGATGAGGGTACCTGTAAGGGCGGCTGTGGACTGGAGCAGCACCTGCAATCAATGGTATGCTATGATCATGTTCCCTGACAGGTGGTAATCCGCATGGCTCTGTAAAGACCTTGGCATATTTATGGATGAGCAAAGCCAAGGCAGGTTCAAGATTATCAGGTAGTTAAAGAGCTGAAGTGTTGGTTTCTTTTAGTTGCTGCATTTCCACTATAAAGGCAACCTCAATGGCATCAGTATGGATGAAGCGTTTAATGTGATTAAATTGAGCTTGCTGTGGACTCGAAGAGTTTTCACCAGAACTATAATGAATTTCCCTTGATGCAAAAATCTAATATATGAAGCATCGTAGTCTACGATGTTAGCTTTGAGCGTTTTAAGCCATGATGTACCGAGAATGAGGTCACCCCGTGCCACTTGTAGAAGGTATACATTTGGTATTTGCATGTGGTGTCCTTGGATTGACACATTCAACGAAGGAATAAAGCCTTCAACCTCCATTGTTTCGAAGTTGCCAACCATGACATGGAAGGGAGGCACTGGTTGGATCGTAAGGTTCAAAAACTTGGCGACATGTGGTTGGAGGAAGCTATCAAAACTTCCACCATCAATTAAAGCTTGAAACACCTTACCATTGATGGTTACTTTGACGCATATAGTTGTTGGACCCTGGGAGCCATGTAGAGCATTATAAGATAAATGGTGATGAAGCACCTGCTCTTCTAATGTTGCTATATCCAGGCTGGGATTATTCTCCGCCATGAGTATTGCATTTTGTTGTGGGTCATCATCATCAGTTAATTCCAACTGATAGAGCATAAAGTTCTTGTTAGGGCATTTGTGTTGTGGTGTAAACTTGTCATCGTACCAGAAACAAATGTCTTTCTCTCTACGAAGTTGTTGTTCCTCCATTGTTAGACGTTTAATTGGTGGCCGATTGTTATTCGGTAAAGGTGTTTGCGTTGGTGTTGGCAGCAACAGAGGTAAATTTGAACGTTGTGGTGGATGCATTGCCACTGGTAGATTATTCTGCTGATTGGTATAACGATGAGCATTAGGGCTCGGGGTCATCTTTAAGCGGAATGTGAATTTATCTTCATATAAACGAGCAAGGTTAACAGCTCTCATCAAGGAAGTGGGACACTGAGCCTTAACCTCCCGTCGAATTTCTTCCCTCAATCCACTGACAAAATAGTCCTTCAATGCCTCTGGAGGTTCCATGTTTGTCCGATTTGCCAACTTAACAAACTCAGTGTAATAATCTGTCACTGATCCTTGATGGGTAAGTTTGAAGAGAATCTCACGTGGTGATTCAAACGAGGACGGACCAAATTCAATCTCAAGTGCACACTTTAACTAGGACTATGAACGAAATAGAGCCGTGCATTGGGTCATCTGAAACCAGGGAATTGCCATCCCAGTCATGTGAAAAGCAGCTATTTAAATCTTTTCTTCCTCTGAAGTTCTACAAAAATCAAAGTATTAATCCATTGAAAAAAGCCAACTCAACACATCTTTGCCGTCAAATTTGGGAATATCAAAATGCACTCTACGAAATGGTTGTGGAGATTTCTGGTGAGAATCCACATCTGTTCTTGAGCTCGAGCCATGAGTGTTGCTCTCAAAAAGTTGTACGATAGAACTCTGTATAGCATCGAATTTATCTCGGTAGCCTCTGTCAAGCAAGCACGCTCTGTTCGTTGTTCTTCACGAGACTGCTCTAATAATTGGAATAACTTCTTTATATCAGCCTCCATTGATTTCATTCTGGTATTGTCAGTGATAGGCATGGTGAATGAAAGCACCAATTTGGTAGAGTGAAATAAAATAATCGAAACAGCAGAAACAATTTAATAGAATATTCAACAGTAATCCTCAATTGGATAAAAACGTATACAGAATCTTATTGAATGAAACAGAGAGGTCCAGTATTATGCAGCAATTAAGCATTGATTCTGTTACAAAAACATCAAATTTCATAATGGTTGATCTTCTCCAAGATTGTTGAATGATTAAGATTGTTGAATGATTCAGCTCCGTATGGGTTAGACACTGTTCACCTAAATAAACCAGCCGAAGAACAATTTCAATGTTGAGAGAGAGAGAAGAAAACGGAATTCGGTTATAGAGAGAGAAAGAGTTATAGAATTTTCACCACATCCAAATCATGCCACAAAATCCTTGAGCCAAGTATTTGTAGTCTTAGCTCTGTTACTCCTTATACACGTGTCACCCTCGACCTCAGCTGCCAGCTTTTTCTTCCTTACAATTGCTCAACTTTCTCATTCTTACTCAATGTGGGACTTAGACTCACACTTGAATACCTAACAATCTCCCCCTCAAGTGAGAGTCCCTTCCACATTGGTACACTCCCCCTCGAGCCCCCTCAAGCGGAAGCATTTTCAAACACGAGTACCTTAAACACAAACGACCCTCACTTGTACCGCCGTTTACACACTTAAATGGGACACGCTTCCCCGAAACTTCTGTCAGGAAGACTTTCGATACAGGGTCAAACTGTACTCACCCAAGCCGCAAACCATCGGCTTTGATACCACTTGTTGGGTAATCCGAGGGAGAAAACCGGGGAGATCTCACAGAATGAGAACTGAGCCAACATATAAGGGAATGACATCACCTTCAACCCAAAACCTTAAGGCATTGGGTTTGTGGGTCTTCTTTCTTATATGTTGCTCAACTTTCTCATTTTTACTCAATGTAATGTGAGACTTAGACTCACACTTGAATACCTAACAATATACAGTCCGATAAAATATATTTATTTAATATTTATTAATCTAAAGAATCATAAACAAATGGTATTTTATATAGCCCATAAAGTGTACTTATTTAATATTTATTCAACTTATAGTTTAAACATCAAGTTTAATATAATTGGAATAATTACAAATTTATAAACATCAATTTTAGCATGTTGTCTCTTTCATTATCTCATAAACAATAGTATATTGTCGACTTCCAATCAATGAACCTATATTGGCTTTTTATTTCTCTTCTTCTCTCCTATTTTGAATTCCACCAGCGCAAGAATCTCTTTGCATAGAACAATAGTGAAAAGAGGCAACATGAGACAACTTCATCTTTGCAATAGTCATTATCACAAAAAAAATGAAAAAAAAATATGAAACTTAATTTGTATAAAAGATAACTCAGAAATGTAACTTTCAAAGAATTCTAAGTGCAAAAAGACTGACATAAGTTGATGCCTATTCACTGTGGTCATAATGATGGTTGAGATTTAGACTTTACTTAAATTACTTAGATTAGCATCTTGTGAGATCTTTTTGATTGGATAGGAATTTGATTCCCTATAACATTAAAGGTCTTTTTCACTTTTTAAGATTACATTGAGTAAAATTTACAACGACAGATAATTAAGAGTTCCAGGCATATACATGTTGAATTGGCGATCAGATATCATGGAAATATAAGCTCACCTTTCATAATTTTTTCTTATCTGGGCAACAAAAACATTATTCTTCACAAGAGCAATGTCTAAATTGTTGTTAAGCTCCACTTTAACACTAGAAAAATTTTAAAGGTTAATTATATTTTTGGTCCCTCAAAAAAGTTTGATAGGTCATTATTGACTCTATTTTATATTAAAGTACACTTTTAGTTATTGATTTTATACTAATGCATAGATAGAAAACTTTAAAAGTGGATAGTTGCAGTAAGTGAGGCACCTCCAATCAGGTCATTTACTCTAGCGAGTTCTAATTAAAGATAAATGATTAGTTGAGCTGCTGCAATAAACCAGTAGGGAATGGAACCACAACCTTTGATTAGAAATGTTCATCCTTGAAACTAAAATTTTTGAACCATGGATGATTATATTACCCATGTTATTCTACCTTTAATTTACGTGTAGCCAAAATTGTCAGACTCCGTACTGTGTTCGTTTTTGATTCATTTACCTCATTCGAAGTCTTTCATTTGCCTCTCTTGTAAATTATCTTCGCCATTTGATGTAACACATTGTGATCCACACACATCAAGATCAATAAAAGAAAGCATTGTGACAGATAGAACTACATCAATCCAAATTAATCAACAGCAGCAACTAGGTTGTATCCATACTGCACCGTAAGGAAAGTCAATAACCATCATTTAGTATGTTGGTTTTAAAGACTTATCAGATTTGGGCGCACTATTACCACCTGTTTTTACAACATCACTCCTGTAATCAATGCCATCACCTGCCAATAAACACTGGATAAAAATTAATTTCTCTAATCATCTATTTTGCTATTTCAAATCACAATTTTTTTAACCACTATTTTTTACTTTAATTCACCAGGAAATTCTAGAAATCATAGACAAGTAGTGAGATTAGTCCCAATGCCTGCCTAGATTAGATGTAGAACAAATCAAATTAAACCGAAAGTAAAAAAAAAAAAAAAAAATATATATATATATATATATATATATATATATATATATATATATATATATATATATATATATATATATTACCTAAGGCAATGCAAATGAGAAGTTTTCCAGAGAAATATTACCATTTTGCCAGCACTTATAAAGTAATTGATAAACCAAATACTTCAGACACCACGAAGACTACACTAAAAGCAACAAAAATGGATAGTGGAAAAGTACCTGAATAGCTTTCTTTGAAAAATAACGACCATCACCAAATACAACTACTGTTACACCTACAATCCTACAGTAAAATGAAACAATCTCCCAAAACAGCAATGTGCTATTGGGATGGATGATAATTACTAACAGCTGTCAAACCAATTACTACACAGATTTCCTTTTTTTCACTATTTGCGTTACTAAATTAATCATTTTCATATATATCAACATATTACTAGCATACATTTTTTTTTTTTTTGCATTACAAAACAACGACCTTTAATCAGAATAATATTCTTTGAATTCCTGGCAAGCCCTGGATATGTCCCTAAACTTATGAGCATTGGAAGAGTGGGATGTATGCCGATTCTTCCATTGAAATGTGCAAAAGGGATGGTGGGGTAATCATATTGAAACGATTATCACCTAACCCTGGCAGAAAGCAATGGCAAAATGGATTGAATGAAACTACTAAGTTTGCCTCTCAAACGGCCGACGGTATTCTTCAATGTTGTTTTACATGTCTTCTCAACAGGAAACTCGCTGATCAGTAGCATTTGCATCTGTATCTCCAGATACCTATAAAGACTGGCGCCGGCAATGTTAGTGAGACTGAGGGATTGATTACTGTGCATAAATTTTGTGACAAGAAATCCAGCTAGAAGATGTTGATCAGCCCTCACAAGTTGTGAAATGAAATTAGGGAAAATGATCCTTGTTAAAAGAAGTAACTGATTCTCATGATCTTCATTGTTGTGAATTCCTCTACCTGACACCAGAGCTTGTTGAGATTGATTGGATAAGTTTCACAACCAAATAGCAGATATAAGAGAAAATAGTACCATAGGTAGAGTCAGTGATGATAGAAGTAAGAATTCCAGAAGATAAAATAAGAATTAATAACTCATAGTCCTTGCTCCTTGATTGAGGTATGCCTTGTCTTGTGCTAGCCTCAACTGCACCCAAGCACTGCAACTGTAATGTTTTGTAAGGCAGCAATAGTGCCATCTTCAAAGCCAGAAAGCAATCAATGCTAAGTGCCATCTGAATTAAGCTGCAGGCATCATCTTCATCAAGTAACACGGCATTGGGTTTCAAAGATGATTGATCAATAAGTCTCAGCACATCACTAAACCTTGAAAGCCTTACGAATTTTCTGAAAATCTCCGCCCAACACACATGCAAAGGGTGAACAAAAACAGAGTCTTCTATCTTCTCTTTCTCAGGATTGTCTACTCCCTCAAGGCTTTCCCATCCCTCGTCCCAATCATCATTGTTCCAGTCATTTCCTCCATCAGTTGCTTCAGCAATGGTTTCTCCATCTTTCCCTGCAGTGAAAAGTCCATCCCACTCTTCCAAAATAACCAGAAGAGCATCAAAGTGGAGATCTTCACTAGCTTCTCCACACAACCCCATAAAGCAAGACATGGCCGTGTCTGCATTCAATATATCATCAGGGGTAATTTCTATGCTAGGAGAGATTGGGGCCGCAAGCTGAGATCATTTAAGAGCAATCAAAGTATTTTTAACCCTACTAGAAGAGTCTTTGTGATCTGGCAGCCACTTGTCAACATCAGTCTCGCTCTTTCTACCACCATAAATCAATTCATTCCAATCTTCCCATGGTTGAACATTGGCTAGTATTTCTGCAGAGAAACCCCTAATATTTTTACCCGAGATAAACTGCATTAGCTCTAGCACAAAAACTCTGACTGAACTTGGCAACTGCAAATTGTCAGAGAATTGAACCATTCTTTCCCAAATTACATGTCTAACACATTGCATAACTTTTAAGTCACCTTCTAGCTTGCTTAAAGAAGACAATATATGATACAGGTTCTGGCTCTCATGGGATCCACTTGAAAATTCCGATAAAACAGCTTCAAGAATATCTAAATAAAAACGAGGAAGATCCTGAGAACCTGTGCCACAATCAGAAGCTGAACCAGAATCTGATGATGCAACAGTAAAAAGCTCTGCAACAGAACCAAACCCACAACCAGAAAAAATCATAGCTCTGCAGAAATTATAAATTTCAGCTGAAGAATCGCCGTTTAAGCCACAATTGACATAGCCGCACATGCTGCCCCAGCCCTGACTAGGGGAGATGATATCTTCCATTACCAATTTCATAAAAACCTTCAGACAATTCATTAAACATTGTGGATCGAAGCAACTAGTTTCTCCTGAACTTTTCTCCAAGGCAATTTCCTTCATATCATCTGTCAACCTCATCCAAAAGTTCAGAAGAACAATAAGGCACTCTTGCCAGGTTGAATTGTCTGGTAGGAGTCCATATGAACTGCAGAAAGGCATAAAATTATGGTGAAATACTGCTTCATGATCCCCAATGCATCAGTCCGGCCCAAAAGCCTAATATACACTAGGCACAAATCATAACTCTGTTCAAGCTTGTTTATAAAGCCTTGCACATGTTCAGGAGTTCTATTGCTAGAACCAGGAGTAACTTTAGTCTCCAAATCTTTCAGCAAACTTACAACGTAATACTTGTAGACATCCTGCCATGACATGAAACCATCAGGCAATGAGTCACCATACATATTCACAAGAGCCTGTACCATTTTTGACAAAGCTGATAAGCTACTTTCCTCAATACATGCATAAACTTCATCACTAAAGCACTCAAAGTTCAAACCATGTAGCCCAGCAATATTTTTGAAGTTCAGCTTAGTGATAAAGGATACATTTTTGCATTCTTGTTCGATGACCTTGTAATATCGTGCTAAGCTTATATTGCCATTTACATGATCAACCTGCACCACTG
>Ga0209700_108615_pt1 | contig 12859 bp, 5 predicted proteins | sample SiratroredBW_FD_187528 | JGI IMG/M metagenome (GOLD analysis project Ga0209700, IMG submission 187528) | Root nodule microbial communities of legume samples collected from California, USA - Siratro red BW (SPAdes) (version 2) | ecosystem: Host-associated > Plants > Roots > Nodule | place: USA... | reverse complement strand
GTTTTTTTTTTTTTTTTTCTGAAAAGCTTGTCTGAGAGTCTCCTCTCAAATTCTGAATTACCATTTTTTGTTTTGTTGTGTCAACCTTGTTTCATGGTTCAATAATGTTGTCCTTTTACCTTCGGAATATGACCGTGTTGTGGCACTCCGCTTGTTACTGATTTCGAATTGTACGAATTTTCGTGCAGGAACAAGGGCATACTATTCGTGGCTATTGACCATAATAGGCCTCTTTCAGATCAAGGTCCTTTTGATATTGTCTTGCATAAGGTTATGGTTTTCTCTGAATTTCCTCGTCGTCTTTCTCAAATTATTTCTGTACTGCTTGTTACCCACTGGTAACTCATAAAAGATCCAATGTATTTATGTCAAATGCTCAAATAATACCTTTTCGGTTCAACTGTGGCTGATTCTTCCATTTTGTTTCTTGGAAAATGCAGTTATCGGGGAAAGAGTGGCGCCAGGTTCTTGAGGTTTGTCCCCACCCACCACCAACCAACTACCCCCTTTTCAGCGCGTGTTTTTACACTTTTTTGTTGTGCTGATTAATCGAATCATAATAATTATGCTTGCTGCTTGTGTTGTTTCTTTATACATTTGATGCTAACTGGGATGTAAAAAGAAAACGATGGAAGGCTGGTCAACGACTAGCTTTTTAACTTGCTGTCTGGCATAATTTGCAGAGTGATTGTTCCCATCTCTCATTATGAATCATGAACCAGTAGTTGAGGTCGAGGCCTCAAGGTTCCTGCAAGTGAGGTTGTCGCTACTTTCATGGACATCTAGCTGATTTTGTCAGGTTTTGCATGGCAAATCATTTCAAAAGATTTTTCCTTTTTGAATCCATTTAAGTAGGTTCCATTTTTCTGGGTGCGGTAAGATAGACTTCTGATTGGCTAAAAGAGAGAAAGATAAATACTTCTCATTAACAGTAATGGCTGCCCGGCCTATGATAATACTTCTCGATTGTACTGTATATACGCATGTTTCTGACAATATCTGCGTAACCTCAAATATTGTCCACTAGCCTACAAGAATTTTACGAGTTTATAGCAAGTCTTGAATCTGATTCAAGAAAACTACGACCTTATACTTTATGCTGTTAGCTAATTTACATCCGTGCTGTCAGTACTTAAATGAATCTGTATTTTGAAATTCATATTTTAAGAGATTATACCTACAATATTGAAAAATCCTATATATAAGTTTAAGAGTTTTGTATTATCTTTTCAAATTTACTAATTTGTCGCATTTAGATCTTTTATCACTTTACTCAAGCCTGACTTTCTGGATGATATGTTTTCTATTTTGGTATAATATCATCAATGTTGGAAATCCCACCCATAGTTTTCCGAGTATTTGTGGAACTGACTTATTGTTACTTTCCTATTCTAACCTTTTACATAAAGTATAGTGGGTAAAATGTCTAATAAACACAGTCTCTGTTTTTCGTTACCTTTAACACGAAGTTATTTTATGAGCTGTAGCACTTCTACAATATCCATACTTCCTATGAAGTCTTCTATTATTAATGTATTATTTTTAAAGGCTTATAATAAAGAGATATGATGAAAATTATTATTCATGCTTTAAAAGTAAAACATTACGTTTTGGACATGTGTGAAGTATAGATGCTCAATGTCACAGAAAGAACAAGGAGATCTCCAGATATGAAAGAGAGAAATAGAATAGTCTGGTGTAGTGTCTTTAGGTTAAGATATGGATGCAAGTTCTTTGTATATAGACTGAGAAAACGATACTTCTAGAAATTAAGGCAGATTAACGTCTTGTGTTCTACATAATTTGTTAAATTCACTATTTCATGATTATAGTTCTTACACATTTCTATGAGAGACTTGAATAACATGCCCCTTATGTTCTATGAAGTGAAATGTCTCGGACATTGCATTCCAGGGTTTCTTGCAGTGTATTCTGAAGGGAATATTAGTGTTGCCCGTTTCTTGTGAGAGCAGTTTCTTAATTTAGGAGAAACTGTGAACTGAACTAAGGTTTCTTTTTAGATGAACACATATTCTTAAGGAGAAAAATAATGTTGAACTGCTGATGTTTGGCTATTTAATTCACAGCCTATTTTACGTATTTATTTTTACCAAATGTAGAGAACTGGTGATCACTTTTTCTCAGTTTTTAAACTTCTGGATATATTTCAGGATTATAGGCTGTCACATCCTGAGGTAACTGTTTTGGATCCCCCAGATGCCATACAACATTTACGCAACCGTCAGTACATGCTTCAGGCTGTAGCAGATATGAACCTTTCTGATTCCTATGGTATTTTTTTCTGTCTCCACCTTGATTATGAATTATGGCCGGACGGAGTTACTGTTATGTTCAACCATGTTGAGTTCTCCCATATCATCATGCAGGCATCGTGGGTGTTCCTCGGCAATTAGTTATCAAGAGAGAGGCATGCGCTATCCCAGAGTTGGTCAACCAAGCTGGCTTGACTTTACCCCTTGGTATGTATATGTTGGTTTTTCAACTACTTTTAGATGCTGCAGTTATGCGATTTCTCAGAGCATGGACGCATGGACATTTATTGTTACGAGGGTTGTGTTTTTGAGGCAAAGTCATTAGAACTTATGAAAATAGGCATGGTAATCCCATCTATTTTTGTGTCTGATCCTATTACTTAATTTTGTATTGCTTAATTTGAACTTTCCTTCTTATGTTTGCAACTTCAAAATCATTTTAGTTGCAAAGCCACTAGTTGCCGATGGAAGTGCAAAGTCACATGAATTATCCCTTGCTTACGAACAGTTTTCCCTTCAAAAACTTGAACCTCCTCTTGTTCTTCAGGAATTTGTCAATCATGGTAAGCAATTTCTATATATTGTATCTATATTTTACCCTTAAATGTTTTGAATTACGAGGTCATTGTGATAAAGTGAACGAGAAATGCTACTTTATTGTTTGTGCAGGGGGTGTTCTCTTCAAGGTTTATATAGTTGGTGATGCTATAAAGGTAGTAAGGCGGTTTTCATTACCTGATGTTAGCAAGTGGGAACTCTCCAAAGATGCTGGGATATATAATTTTCCAAGGGTTTCGTGTGCTGCAGCTTCTGCAGATGATGCAGATCTGGATCCTACTGTTGCTGGTAAGTTATCATGTCTCCTTGTCCAAAAGCATTCTATAGAGCTTTACTTTTTGAAAGCAAACAGGTCTTCACAATTCTCCCTCCTTTGGAAGGGAAGAAACCAGGTCCTGTCCTATTCATTCACAAACATAAGAGAGAAACCATTTCCTGGTTGGTTCTCATCGGCTGATAATATCACTTTTATGGCAACCTATTTTAAACAAAATGCTATTTCATAATTTGTTTGACTATATAATTCAACTTTTGTCCGGTCTACAATATGGGGTAAGGTGTTGATCTAAGTTGGAAATCTTAGCTCAACTGATTAGGTTATCAGTACATTCACATTTGCGTGGATGTAGAAAGTGTTTGTAGTATGGGTGCAGGCATCCAGAGCTAAAAGATGTATATGCTTCTGCATATTGAAAGTCTTAACGACTAAACTGCATTGTAGTCTCCTGATTGTCATTTTTTCTCCTTGCAGAACTTCCTCCAAGGCCATTACTAGAGAAACTAGCTAAGGAACTTCGATGGCGATTGGTAATTTGCCCATTCTTTTGTTTGAAGGTTTCATATTGTCTGTACAAGGACTGTAATAATGCTCCTTTGTCATTATTCTTATTCCAGGGTCTTCGTCTATTCAACCTGGATATTATCCGTGAGTATGGAACAAGAGATCACTTTTACGTCATTGACATAAATTACTTCCCTGGTAAGAGCAGATTCGTACGATCTTACTGTTTACTTTTATCTGAGAGATGACATCAACACGATTTTCTGAATTTTTTTTATGTTCCTTATTATGTCAATGAAGTAATAGAAAAAGTGTTGAAAAGAAAAATGTCAAAAGAGGTCATATACAATAAATAAATTATTGAGATTTCTTTTTTGAATTATTCCAGCTTATCTGGTATCTGTACTGCTTTCTTTTACTTGCACACAAAATGGCTACAGTCTTGCAGTTGGGAAGATATGCCTTTGAAATTATTCACCGTTGAAAACTTGGTGTTGCAGGTTATGGCAAAATGCCTGAATATGAACACATATTTACCGACTTCCTGTTGAGCCTGGGGCAGGGGAAGTACAAGAAAAGATCAGGCTAAAATAAATGGTTTTAGCCCTTTGATTTATGGCCCCTCTCACAACGTAAGCATCTACCGAGTGAGTTTGAAGTTCAGACCACTCAGACTTGTGGCTGTAGGAAGTATCTTAGAATATTAATAATTTTTGCAGTTTTGGTGTGTGACGGAAGTTCCGGGGAAAATAACTATGAAGACTTGTGTTTCGGAACACCGACCTGTACAGAAGAACTGCTAGTAGTTTTATCGTGCGGAAACTTTGTGCTTCCCTTGCAAAGTAAGGAATGTTGTAGCAAATCCCGAAGTTGTAGCTTGATGACCGAAGGGGTCAATTTGAAGGCACCTGAGTGGATGTTGATATGACCATGTTCGATAAGTTGACGGATTTCAAATGTACTGACCGTTCTTTGCTGTATATAGGCAGGCATAAATACTTTACAGTAGGGAATCTAAACCAAATTTTAATCCAAGTACATCTTTTCGCTGTTCAAAATTAATGCATCTTGTTCTATATTTTTATTGCAATCATACCATCCCCTTCCTCTTTCATGTTCATGCATATCTATTCAAACAAAATTCTGTGGTATAAATTAGTATTCACAGGGCAAGGTAGAAGTAAAATACACGAATACTTGTGTAGGAAGTGATGTTAATGCATTGGAGATAGATTATACCTGTACACACGTGAATTAGATTTTGATTTTTTTAATTGAAATATTATGAACTCCTTGTACGTGTCCTCTTCCTCCGTTTGCTCTCGCCTCCACCTCTTCCAGTTAATGGGATTGGATAGTGGTACATGGCTGAACCCTGAATTTGGATAAGGTAATTTTGAAAGGGAATTCAAATTTTTACCATTTTAAATTAAAATTTAACTTTTAACATACAAATTACAAATAATTTTTAATTTAACTTTTATGCTTCTGCAATATTTAAAAATATTTATACTGTTCAAAAAATGTATTTATGGGTTTTATAAATACAATTTGTTTTTATTATTTTATCTTATTAATGAGTTAAATTTAATATTTATATTGTTTTCAATTTTATATATTTTTAAATAAAATTATTTGTTTTAAAAATTTAAATTCGAAAATACACATCGCCAACAAGCTCCACCTACCACAACTCACTCCTAATTTTGTTAAACTTAAATATTGCTCTCTTCCGCATTACACAATACTATAGTAGTTATAAGTAAGATAAAATACGAATGTAATTTATATATTTTACTCTGTTATATATTATTATAGATTATTCAAAAAACTTAAATTATCCCCTTCTAATAATTTTCGCTCTTTGGTCTCTACGACCTTTCTATTTTTTATTTCTGGATTGTTAATTTTCCATTATACTCTTTTGGTCAATGTAAATATTTCTTATATGAAAATTTGAAATGAATATTTGAATTTCATCAAGGTATTGAAGTTTTAAATGCTCCATTATTAAAAGATATTGAATAGAAAAATAAATTAACATTTCATTATGAGTTTTAAGTTGTATTATATCAAAATATTTTAATTTCTTCCAAATATATATAAATATCTTAAAAAACAAATACACGTAAAATATCATTCACAATTGAATATTTTCTACCACAATCGAAATAAGTACTTCAAAAATCATACTTTTGCGAAGCTCGTGCTGGAGACGAAAGTTGGGCCAGTGATAGGCAGCCCAATTGGTTATGCTTATTTAAAAAAAAAGAAAAAAAAATTTACATGGTTTCGGTTGCTTTGTTAAGACGAGTTCTTCCTCTACCCTAATAAGATTCTTCCTGCACCCTAATAAAAAAATTCATTCCGCAATTACTCTTATATGAGAACCGGATGACACCCCCATCCGGTTGTTATTTTTTTTCAAATGACAACCGGATAGACTGCTCATCCGGTTGTTAATTTTTTTTCAAATGACAACCGGATGGGGTGCCATCCGGTTCTCATTTGAAAAAAAATTAACAACCGGATGAACACGCCATCCAGTTGTCATTTGAACAAAAATAACAACCTGATGACCTACTCATCCAGTTGTTAATTTTTTTCAAATGACAACCGGATGGAGGTGTCATCCGGTTCTCATATAAGAATAATTGCGGAATGAATTTTTTTATTAGAGTGCAGGAAAAATTTTATTAAGGTGTAAGAAGAACTCGTCCTTTGTTAAACACTACAAGTACAAGTGGGTGAAAAGCTGTGGAAAACTGAGCCTATGAATCAAAGTTTAGTTGGTCCAAATTTAAGATTCGAAATAGAATTCCCCCCAATATACTACACACTGAACCCCGACTTCATAAGAATAATTATATTATTATTATATGATTAATCATACATATTTATATTAAAATATATTTAATTCTTAATTTGTTTTGCATCATTTGATATCTTTTTTTTTATTATATACTTGATTTAGAATGTATTTGAGTGTGACTTTGAAAAAAAATAAACTACGCAAAAAGAGAAAAGGAAAATCATATTGTAAGTTTCTTTTTACCATGAGAAATATATTCTCGTAAAGAATACACTTAATTGAGACTGACAAAAAAATAATCTTCTCTAAAATATAGGATATACTTTAAAGGATATTTGCCGATAAAAAAAAAAAACACTTTAAAGGGCATAATTTATAAAAGCACTTTCCAAACTCTAGTCACAATTTTTAGAGAAATCGAATAAGAAAGAGCTGCGGCTATGGCAAGATTCTCTTTTAACTTCGATTAAATATCAAATTTTATTTCCTTCATGCCATGATTTGAAGATATAAGATCATAACCCTTCGCAAGCCCCTGCCATTCCCACTCTCGTTTCCTAATTTTTGTCTTAGTGCACCTTGGTTTAATATATGAAACTATTACCTTTTGGATGTAAAAAAAATTAAAATTAAAATAACTTTAGCTTAGTCATGGATAAGTATCCGTGTTTAACTTAATCCTACTATTAAACTAATCGCAATAATTTATTCCCATTCTCATTGGCTTTGGCAGACAAATCACGAAATAGTTCATTAAAAATCCTACAAAATTACGCAAACAAATGCGCAGACTTTCAAACTTTTGTAAGGGGTGAGACATCCAATACCATCATTTAAAGTGGAAAATAATTATGTTTATAATTTCCATAAAAACGTATAAATAAATTGTTATTATTATAAGTAAATTAAATGAAAAATACAGTAAATTTGGTATAGATACCATACCAACACAAATGTTTTACCATACACATATAAGTTTTAAAAAACATAAAATGCAATATAGCCATAATGTAAAAACCAGTTTAAATTTAAAATAATGTTACAAATGTTTAATTTACGATATATCTTGTAAATAATGTTTTCTTTAAGCACTAAACATTCAATCACTTGAGGCACATGATGAACAAAGACTCGTTTAGACAGCCCACACAAGACAGATGGATCAAGCATGTGCAAGCTCAAACTTCTGAGAAAGGTGATGGCGATAAGAAAGATTGAACGAAGGGTCAATGCAACAGGAAAGGACAATTGACACTCGAGTAAAGAAAAGAGAGTGAAGATAATTCTGAGTTCTCAGGAAGAAGAGGAGAAGGAAATGGTAAAAGTCAAGGAAAGAGAAAGGTTTTACTAAGAAAAATATACAATGTTATAACTATGAGAAATGGGGTCATTTTGCTCTGAATGTTAGCATGGAAAAGGGAAATAGACCAAAGACAAACGTGGCTTGAGATGATGATTCTGACGAGGATCCAGTATTGTTGGTGGTGGTGGATCTCCCTATTCAGAAGCTTGGTATCTTAATACGGGTTGTTAAAACCATATGATTGATCATAGAGAGTGGTTAAGTGAATTTGATGCTAGCAAAAGAACTAAGATCAGAATTACATACACACTAGCACTCTATTTGCAAAAGGAATTTTAAAAATACTGTGATTATGCGAAAAAATGAGAAAGCAGCACGTATTAAAGATATTTGGTATGTTCCTGGATGATCTTTTGGAACTATTTGATTCAAATGATAAACTAATTCGTAAGTCTCCATTTGCAAAGAATAGGACATATTAAGTCAACATAAAAGCAGCTGACGTACAGTGTCTGAATTTGTAAAACTGAGAAATGAAATACGAATTGTTTCCTTTCGAGAACTTGAATTAAGGGAGAGTGTTCTGGTTAACACAAGTGTGTGGTAGTGAAATGCTTTGTTATGTTCTGTTTCTGCAGTAACTATTTTCCATTACAAATAAGGGAGAAAAAAATTGTAACAAGAAAACTAGTGCAGAAAGAACATTTGACTAAAAAATTCAGAAATATAAACGTAAAGCAAGTTGCAAAGTGTTTCTAAGTATGTATGAAGAGTGTCTAGTTTTAGTCTAAAAATTGATGTATACTAATGGCATTCAGAAAACCTAAACATTAGTTCGCAAATTGATCGAATTCTCTAAAACGCGTGCTCAGAGTAGCTAAGAGAGTTAATTCATCCAAAGCAAATTCAGCGACGAAGGTTTCATTTGAGATGTAAACACGAAATATAAGATGAAATAGTTAAAGAGTAGCGAGTATCAGACTTGAAGAAAACAGAGAAACAAAGAAACATGAAAACGATGACGTAGTACCGAGTGAGTGGCTAGGCGGAGGGAGGCGGAGGAGCAACGGGAGCAGAAGAAGCGTCGGCGGGAATAACGAGAGTCCAATCCGGAGGAAGAGGAGGCATAGGATCGTACACAGTTGGCTTGCGGTTTATATCCCATGGCTGCGTCTTCCGCGGCCGAGTCTTCATGTGATGCGCCGTCGCTTTCTTCTTCGGCCGAGACGAACACACTATCGTCAATCCTCCGTCACTTCTCTTTCCAATTCCCAGTGCTTGTGGTGGCGCCATCACCACTCCACACCCAAACATGCTCGACGACGACCACATCCTTCTTTCTTCTCTTCCCTTCTTCTCTTCTCTGTTTTGTGATTTCTCCAACACTCGTCTCTTACCGGTTTATCCCTCTCAGATATTTTTCAGACCTTCCCAATTTACCCTTCGGCTTTGGGTTCAGAGGTATTAGGCCCAAAAGTATTCGCTTTCATAAATTGCTTCCTGCACCTCCTCAATTTGAGTCTGCACCCGCATAATTTTTCAAAATATGACAATGTTGTTCTTCTTTAAAGTGACTTCTAGATTAACTTTTATTTTTTCTTCTGGGACATATTTTTTAGGATTTATGAAATATATTTTAGAACAAGTTTGTTATAATAGGTTTTTAGAATATATGTAATACTTTTTGAAATATTTTTTTTGTAAATGTGTTTTTTCCACATGTTTTAAAAAGACTTTTCCAAAATACATTTGTGTTCGAAAAAAAAAAATGAAATGAAATATTTTGCAGTTTCCTTCTTTCTTTTTCTTCTGTGACGGTGATGATGCAGTTATAGAAACAGTGGCGGCTGCAAGTGATGGGGTGCAGTTCAAAAATGGGGTTGCAATAAGTAATTGCGTTCGCTTTTTCCCTCGTCACGCACTTTAATGGGCCTGATATTTTCTTTCCATCCATTTTGGGTTTCGCCGTGTTGCAGACACCCTATCCTGAAGTTAATCCATTATTTGATAACAGTATATAAGTGTGCACCATCTAATCCCTAAAATTGTAATGATGAATTAAATTTGTTATTTTTTACACTGATAGAATAGAAAAATGATTTCCAAAATTTTTAATTAATATTGATGTGGTCTCTCTGAAATTATAGATGAACAGTCAATTTAATCATTTCTTATTAGCTGGCATTATTAAATATTGCTAAAAGGTGATGAAATAAAAATCACATTTTACTTTTTCTATTTCTTTCTTCTTAGTCCGTCCATTTGTTTTGTATTATATTATAATTTATCCATTTAAAAAACGTTCAATAAATTTTAATTATAAACTTGTTTGGACAAACTTTTTCAACTAAACATTTATAGAAGAGGAAAAAAAAATCCCGCAAACTAAAATTTATGCTTGATTACTTCATAAAAGTTTTCTCATAATTTATTTAAATCCTTAACTTAAACTTGTACATAAGCTAATTTTAGCTCAGGGAGAAGTTTATTCATTTTCATTTATTTTCTTCTCTATAAGTGATTATATAAAAATTTATCCATGTATCGTTAATGAATAAGATTTGGCATTTTTAGCAACACTAGAATTAGGAAGCTCTCGTCCCTCGATCTAACACGAGTGTCTAGTTACTCAAGCAATTGACATCTTTATATTTTTTAACAATATTAGATAATACCAATTAATAAGAAGTAGAATAAATTAATCGACAATTTTTAAGAATTTTATTATCTTTTTAAGATTATATTTTACTTTTTTGATAATTTATAATTCAGGAATTATTTTTCTATTTTATTATTTTGAATAAAAATTAAAATAAATTAAATAAAGGAGTAACAATAAAAAAAACATATGGAGGACAATGAATCTAGTCATCACCCCAACTATACCTTAATTTCTAAATGAAGATCATTATCTGTGTTCGGTTGTATAACATATTTACAAAAACGAAGACGATAAATTAGGTTAAAAATGTACAAAGGAACCCAAAAAGTGCTGTTAAACTAAAGTAAAAAATAAATAAAATTATTCTTAATGTTACATTTATCAAGAGCAAATGGTGCAGTACGACAACTCTGTTAAAATGTACATCCTGATAAAGAGAAATGGCAAAAAGGAACATAACATGATTAGAAAAAATATAAGCAATAACGATGTGTTAGTTAATTATGTTGAAGTGACCGAATATAATTCTCTCTTTGCTACAACCTTCTCTCTCGTCTAGCACCAAATACATCTAAGTCAATTCTTCCTCTTGGCAGTAAAAATAACATATAAGGAAATTGCATGCACAAGAACGGTGTTAAAAACATAAAAAAAAAAAAAAAAAAAAAAAATACTTCTTCAAATTTTTTCAAAAAAATAAATCATATGAACTTCTTCAAATTTAAAAATAAAAAAACAAAACAATTTTAAAAATTCCATAAATTTATTGAAAAATTGTTCTCAAATACGACACATCCGCTTCAAATTATTTTTCATTTTTAATAAATCACAAAAAAGTTGTGCTGATTTGTTTGTTTGTGGATAATTTAAACATAGATTAATTTCTCTTATCTGTTAATTGAGTAGCTTAGCTGTTATGAACAATGTTCCGCTTAACAGGGAACACGGCGACACAAACAGGAAGACGCTCCTTTATTACCACTCAAAGCCAAATTCGGACGTATTACAGCCTATACTTGTGGACCTTTCCTTTGCATAGGGGAAACAACCATTCGGCTGCACAGAGTAATAACGTTTTAATATTTTAAAATTTTATTGTCTCTTGCAACATGGACGTGTTTTACTAGTGAAGGTAAAATTTCAGTAATTTAATGTGGTATATCATTCTTCAAGTTTAAAACATTTAAATTTACCCTAATCAGTCCCTGCTAATAATTATTCACTTTCAATCAATGTCGATTATTATGGATATTAAATGTGAAAATAGTTATATTTTTACTTATTGATTTAATTGTTTAAATATTGAATTAACAATTAAAAGCCTCTATTCAAATATTTATTTACAGATAAATATGTTTTCTATTATTTAATTTTTTTTATTACATGTTTAAAAGATAATAAATATATTAGTATCAAAGAAGGTGTGCATTTAGTGTCTCTTAATATTATTGCTGCTACTTTGAGTTTTTCTTAATTAATGAGAAAGTTTTATTTTTTTATGTAAACTTTCATTTAATCTTTGATAACTAATCAATATATCTATTGTCAAGGGGTTTATGGGCTTGTAAAAGATATTTTGTTTCTTTTATAAGTGAGGTCCCTCTTACTAATAAGAATATTTAATACTTACTATTATATTTTAATAAAAAATTATCTTACATTACTAATTTTATGACTTTTATTAGTTTGTCCTTTTCAAACGTTTTTAAATTGAATTATTCAATCGAAACAATGTTAGTTGTTATTTAAATATTTTGAGAAGACTTTGGAGTTGTGTTTTAAATGATACAAATACACTAGTTTGTTTAGGATGAGAGTTATTTAAAGATGCTTATAGAAAGATTTTAAAGGTTTTTAAAAAAAATATTGTTCCAATACAACCAACTAGGAATTATATTTATGGCATTTAAGTACAACTCTTAAAGGAGACAAGAAAAAAAAATATTGAATTTTTCATCTTCATTTATGAGAAACTTTATGTACACCTTTTATTTGACAACATTAATCTTACTGCGATACACTTTATCATGCTATTAGCATATACACAAAAAAAATGGTGAGGAACTCTTTAATAGAATCTCTTTGATATATATTTGGAGACATGGGATGCAACTTTTTTGAAGATCCATAAGCCTTTAGGATAATATATCTTACCTTTACCCCTAACTAAGTTTGGCACAACCATTTCATTAACTTTTTTTTCTTACATCCTTAGAAAGACTATATGGTGGACATCTCCTCTTGAGGAGTGACAAATATTCTTCCATTTACAATGAATGACTAAGAAATATTTTTTTCATATAATCACATTATAAAGAGAAAGAGTATATAAAGTTATTTATAAATGAATTGTCTTTAAATCCAATAATCTCCTTACAAGAGTTATACAAAAGATAGATGAAAAAAGAAAAAAATTGAGACATGATGGAAAGAAGACATAATTAAAGAAAAAAAAAAAAAAAAAAAAAAA
>Ga0209700_108613_pt1 | contig 12867 bp, 5 predicted proteins | sample SiratroredBW_FD_187528 | JGI IMG/M metagenome (GOLD analysis project Ga0209700, IMG submission 187528) | Root nodule microbial communities of legume samples collected from California, USA - Siratro red BW (SPAdes) (version 2) | ecosystem: Host-associated > Plants > Roots > Nodule | place: USA... | reverse complement strand
TCTTGTCTTCATCTTTTTTTTTTTTTTTTCTTATAAATCCCTTTTATTTTCATTAATTTTTCTTTTTATTTAAATGCAAAGGGAAATTTATCTAGATCCTATCTTTCCCGCTATGTATTATTAGGTCAAGGAACCCTAAGAATATACATACAAATCCATGTCTCCATCCACGTGCAATGATAATCTGGTATATATTCTGTTGAATATTATATATATCAATATTTGATTCGGGGAATATAATTATCATGCATATTCTTAGTTCCTTTGTTTGATTAAGGACCATAAAATGTAGAATTGTGTTTTCCATTTGGTTTTGTTATCACCAATAATAGTTATGGACAAAATGTTGGATACTAATGATTTAACATCACGTTAACTTCTGTATAACTTTGATCTAACACAAAATTATATTAATAAACACATTCCCATTGTCTGATGAAAATGTTGGATCGAGATATATCGTGAATCAGAATAGTTTATGTAAAATCATGGACATGATAAAATGATGTTATTTTGATATTTTATTAATTAATTTCACTTAGTTACCTCAAATATAAATATGATTACAATGCTTTTGCTTTATTTTTCATTTACACCGAAGGCAAGGTCTTCTTTCTTAAACCTTGCACCATATATCCCTTAGTTAGCACTTTAATTAAAACGAAGATTCGATACTAGGCCTTTACACCTCATAAATATTCTACTTTTTATCAAGTGAATACTTTATGCAAGACATTGTTCAATTAACATAATATACACAATTAAGGTATTATACACCTTTGAATTATAACATATATATATATATATATGAATAATAAGTCCTTATATATAATTCTCTTATTTAATTTTAAACTAACAGTTCAGATTAATCAAATATTCCGGTAGAAATGTATTTCTTATGAATCACATATATTGCAATTCAATTATCCCTCTTCTCTTTATTAATAAATAATAAATATATATACAGGAGTTGAAAAGATGCAGTTATCACTCATTCTCCTCAACACATAACATTTGTAAAAGCAAAAAACAAGAAGTAAAAGCAATATAAAACAATTTTCTCTCCTCTAGTTTTTTTCCTTTTGGCATTCATTCCTCTTTTTTATTCATTCACGTCTCACAAAATTTTTTCAATATAGTCTGTTACTATTTTTTTAATAAATGATTAAAATTAATTTAGTACTGAGTTTACAGTTTTGTAATAAACCACTCTTAGAAATTGTAGCTTATGATATAAATCGTATTGAACAATCCAAATCAAAATACATAAGTAAACGACACATATTTCATGAACTAATAAAAAAAAATCATATATAAACAATATAATTGCAAACCCTGAGGTGACCACCATGTTTTCTACATTAATAGTGACATATTTTTCTTGATGAATTATTAAGTGATATGATATTTCAAGGACATTTTTAAATTTACCATTTTAATATATGAGAATTTTCAAAAATCAAATGTTTCACTTATTTACTTCAATATGTTGATACCATTATTGAGATTTGACTCTAACAAACAAATTGTCAATAATATTAAAATTTAGTTACATCTCAATTGCTATCTCATGAGTTTGGATAAATGGTAAAATAATAAACTCGTATATTTTTCTGATTTCTCAACTAGATAAACTATCATATTTAGTTGTTATTATTATTATTATATATATATATATAGAGAGAGAGAGAAAGGGAGAATATTAAATTGCAGTGTATTTGATGAATTAAAAAAATAAAAAGTGCTATTTAAGTAAAAAGGTTTATGTTATTCATGATAAGCACACATTCTCACAAAATGTTATTCATTTCCATGAGAGAAATAAATACATCTAATTATTGTTAATTAATATGAGCTATTAATTTAAAAATAAAAAAAATAATCTAAAGAATAATTCTTGATACTTACTCTTAAAATAAATGATCCCATATTTAATTTTTTCAATTTCATTTGTTGGATTAAAAAATTCTCTTCGTATAAATAATATATAAAATCTATATTAATTAAAATTACATTTCACATTTATATACATCAAAACATTACAAGAAAAAGTTAAAATACCGACAGAATATTATCGACAAAATTTTATTTGTTGGTAAAATACTATTATCGATGGATTTAACTTCGTTTGTAATTAATATTCTATAATATAATTAATATTTTTTGATTTATTGACAGATTTACCGATGGATAAATCCGTCGGTAATTACCGATAGACTCAAAAAATTCGTCAATAAATTTACATATAACCGATTTACCGACTGATTTTGGATGTTTTAGAAGAATTTATCCGCCAGTAATTTTAGTTTTTTTTTTAGTGAAATTCACATAATATAATCTTCTAAAACACATAGAAATCAATTATGAATCATTAGATGATTTTATTATATTTGACCAAAAGAATCAAGATAATATATATCGCAATAATAAGTTTATAGATAAAATTATTTCAAATAAAAGTTATTCAACTTTTTAGTTATGTTATATGTAAGATTTTATTTAATTTATTTTTTTGATTTTCTCTCAAAAAAATTCCTCTCTATTTTCTATGTAATATCTTCCTTCAAATCTTATCTCTTTTTGAATCTGATCACACCTTACAATAGCTTATGAGGTAGGGATTATTTTCATTTGATCAAATTTTCAAACAAAGTACTTGTTTACTATAAAGATTATTTTTTTTCTTTTTTTTATTTGTCATCAATTTTGGTGGATTAGTTGAACAAAATGATACTATTAACTTACACTGAAATTTAGTTATATTTAGATACTTTGTTCTATATCTCTAGATTTAAGTGATTCTTTTACATGAGCTGAAACATTCTTTAAAGCAAGGAATTATAAATAATGGAAACTATTTATATATATATATATATATATATTTTCGATATAACCTTAGGATAGATTATCTGGATGTGAAAGTGACGTGATTATAATATATTAAGTTTTATATTCTCAACCCTTGCTTTTAGCCAAATTCTCGCTTAGACGAAAAATTTTCACTCAAGCTAATTTATTTTTCTTTTGGTCTCTTTAATGGATTGAATGTTTATTACAAATGTAAAATGAATATTAATTTTTATATTTAATACATTTGTGATTTTAAATTGATTATGTTGTATAAAAATAGTTGTTGAAAATGATAAGAATTGTATGAATTTGGAATTATAAATTTGGAATGATATGTGAACCATTGTCTGAATTTTGTATTAAGTATAATGTTACCTATATTTTAAGAGAGATCCTATTGCTTTCCTAGTGGTTTAAGTTACACAAACTAAAATATTAGGTATTACTAAAATATTAGGTATTACTAAAATATTAGGTATTGAGAAGGAAATTGAGAAAAGAGTTCTTACACAATGTGATATATGTGAGATTTAGATTGTAATAAACTTACCCTAAACCATTATTTTTGATTTTTTTTATTAATTTAAGTATTGGATTAAATCACATATTACTCTTTGATGAAACATAGTTAATAGAAGTCTTTGATAAAATCCTATGGTGTTGGAATTTTGTCTCAACAACAATTAATATTGAACACAATTATTTTGATTTTCCATCGATCAAAATTTCTTTGACATTATTTGTTGAGATTTATTTTCTCACTTTTTGATTGACACTTGATTAAAACTGACAAATATAATCCTAGTTAAGGTTGGCGGAAAATTTTCTCTACATTAGAAAAAAAAAATTCTAATCAAATTTGGATAGAAAAATATATTGGAGGCACTGATGGAGAAGCTATCATTACAAATATTGAGTAAAAAAGTAATAATGAAAAACGTCAGTAAAAGAGTGTAGTTGACATTTACCATAAAATAACTATGTTGATACTGATTGAAGAAACCTTAACTATTTGTTGAAAAATAATTCGAATAATGTTAAGCGAAAATTTATTCCTATGAATAAAAATCATGATTAATTGTGTTAGTCAAGAAAATCTTAAATTATATGTTCATTAAGAATTACCTTAATATACATTAATAAAAAATAATTATAGTTGACAAAAAGTAACTCTGGTTTACATCAAATGAAAATAGTTTGAATTGTTATCAATAAAAAAATAATTTTTAATATCCGTTGAAAATATAGTTGATATTAACAAAGAAAATCTGAATTAATATTAAATATTATATATGTCGGTTGAAAAATAATCATAATTAATTTATTTTAAAAGAAACTTTTAGTAGCAACATCAATAAACAAAAATATATTACAATTTAGTTTAAGTCAATAATGTTTTAAATCATAACTCAACTCAAATTAAAGTAAAATTAAGTCGATAAAAATATATTAAAAGAAAAAATAGTAAAAATTTCAAATTTTGCCAACGTAAAATTCATATTTATAATCCTTTTGAGTTTGAATATATTATATAAATTTTTTTACTATAATAATATATTTTATTATAAAACATTCCATTCTTGTATAAAAATAATAATTTATGAAAATCTCTCGTTCAAACATACTATAAACCTTGCAGGGCACGTTAGTCTTTTTCCATGGACTATGTTAATCATAGCCCCTGCCACCAAGAACCATAAAAGACAAGGTACCAAATATTAAGACATGTGATCCATCTGAGGGAATACAATAGTTTGAAAAGGTTTTGATTTTGGAAGTAATACTTTAATACTCTTAAAAAAAACACTCACTTAATAATTCACTTTAAATAGTGTACTGATATTAATTAACATTTTAAGTTATTCAAAAATAAAAAATGTAACTAAAATATTAATATTTTAGAGTATGAAATAAATATTTTTTTACTGGTATAAAAGGATCGAATATTTTTTTTCTCTCTCAATCTTGCTTCTAGAACTTAAAAAACGAAAATGGTATTAAGCAACTATGTTTCCTTTTTCGTTTTAAACGTGAGGGAATTCTCATTGAAATCTTTTACCAGATAAAAAAATATAACTATTTAAGGATCTTAAATTAGTTAAACTTAACTAATAATTTTGATGAACGTTGGATTCTTTAAAGTACGACCTACAAAAATCAGATAAATTTAGTTCGACTGAATAGACTAGGTCAAACTCAAGAATTATAAGCTCAAAACATAATTAAAATATATTTCTATTTTATATTATTTAATTTTCACTTTAAAATTTATATAAATTTAGATAAAAGTAAAAAAAAGGGCCAAGTTGATTCATTATAACAAATCATCACTAGACTAGACAATAAAAACGCAACCCATTAAAAAAAATTATTTTGGTACCCCTGTTCATGCCAACACTAAAGCATATATAAATATATTTTTTTAATAATATATATATATATATATATATATATATATATATATAATATAATATAAAAATGTAAGATATAATTAATAAATATTTTGGATAAATAAAAAATTAACTTATACTCATAAATTTTAGAAAATCCGGATAAAAGAAATTATATACAAATTAATTTTATCATACAAGAGAGCTAATTTATTTTATAGCTTATCTTAAAAGTACTTATGAATACGTTTATCTAAGTAAAATAAAATCTAAATATATAGTTAATTAAGTCACCCTCTCATGGATAAAGTGCACAACATAATGCAAGAGTTTAGAGAACATGATTGAAGGAAGACATGAACATTCCTCCATGACCAATTTCGAAGTTTTAATGTTTTCGTACTCTTGAACCAAAAGAGAAAAACGTTGCATGAAAAGAGCAAAAAATTCTTTAGAAAATGTTACTCTCAAGATTATTCTTAACTATGACCTGTAATGTCTTGAAAGCACCCACAAGCCATGCACATTAGCTAGTGGAAAATAAAGAAAAGAAAGAGGAAAAAACACAAAAGCAGTCTCCATGGCTGTTCTTGATCTAGTGAATTGACCCTTCAATATGATCTAACATACGAAAACCTTTTTTCTAAGCCTTTTTTTGAAAGAGTGTGCACGAAGAAGAAAAAAGGGTTAACACAAATGCTAATAACCGAACAATGCTTTTTGGTCTCACTAATCACAAACACAAGTTGGTTATACATCTTTTCACATTATCAAATCAAGTTGTAGAACACCCACATTGGATTCTCCTTTTATTCCGTTTTCTATGCCTTCCACTGTTCAATCTGCACAACTCAATTTCAATTTGCTTTTCAAAGTAATGGTTTTTTATTCAGTCAACAATTTTAACGTTTTTCAGACTTAGGGTCAATTAACCCTATCTCACATACACGATTGCATGTTAGTAGTTAGATTTATATGACTTATAGTGAAAAATATTTTTTTTATAAAGTGCATAAAGAAATCTTTTTTTGTGTCTAGAAAAATGTATAAGCATATACATATGATTAAAGATATACGCATACTAGATAAATTTTTATACGAATTATGTCGTTCAAATTGTGTTTTTATTTTCATAATAATGATTATTTTGAAAATTGTGGATTTTAGAGGGAGATGAAATACTCAATGAGTTTTCACTTACAGGTGAGACAAGCCAGTTAATGAACAAAGTCTCACGAGGATAAGTTAAAACAATGATTGAAATCGCACAATCTTTTTTCCTTGTGGAGTTTTAAGTAGCTAGGAATATCTTAAAATCGTAGAATATTTAAAGATGAGTAACTTAATTAAAATGAATTTAAAAAGAAATTTGAAAATGACAAGTGTCTTGTTTTTAAGATCAGAAAAAGTTTTGAAGAAAGAAGACTATCTAATAAAATAATAAAATATAAGAAAAAAAAAAACAAAAGTAGGTAAATTCTATGGAAAGCAATTATGAGCAATCAAACTAGATAAGGTTTGATGATTAAAAGTGCATTTGTCTGTACGTTAAAATAAAAAAAAATTAGTGATTTTCTAATAAGCTAAAATAAAAACTAAAAAAAAAGAATTATTACATAATTACTTGCTTAGCAAATCTTAATTTCATAATATAACAGTTAAACTTTTGATGCAGTGAAATCAAATTAAAAGTAATTAATAATTGCACTTTTCTAAAAAAATTAAATAATTATATATATATATATAGACACACACACACATTAAATTAAAGATGTCCTTAATCTCAAAAGTAAACCACATTTTATGATAAACATAAATAAATAAATAAAATAATTAAATTTTACACCACATAGGTATACACAAATAAATAAAATAACAAAATTACAAATAAAGTAATTACATGGGAAACATAGTCTAATAAAACGAGCAAAGTTTGATCATAAAATTATGATAAATGATCAAAACTAAATTTATAAATTGCTTATTCCGCTCTTTCAAGTTTTCACTGTATCGTGTCCCTCTCTCTATTATATATACTTAATTCCTCTAGCCCCTTTGTTGTAACTTTTTTTAATCCCCTTTAATTTGATAGAGTAGAATATGTCTTTTGATTTCTCAAGCAGTAATGCTCTTTTTTTTTCATTATTTTAAAGTTTTTATACTTTTATGAATTTCCTTAATAAATATTTAAATTTATTTAATTAACATTAAAATATCAATGAAAATAAGTCTAACTTCAAATCTCTTATAACATGATAAATGAAAAGTATAAATACTTTTTTGAAAGAGGCATTTGTATATTTAATATTTAACGATGACTGTCTCTAGAAAACACACATGTGAAGATAAAAGAAAACGTATGTAATGACGAAAGAATCGACATTAGACTTAGTATAGGGTGAGCAGTGAAACATATTCTATCAATTCAGCTAACTTTTGAAAAATTATAAGATAATGTTTCAAATGTATATAGCTTTTATATTTTAGTATTAATAGAACACATTTTAATCGGTTGAATCATGTTATCTTTAAATAATTTTTTATTTACATTAAATAATATTGACACGATACACAAATATTTACTAATTATAAGTTAATTGCATCTTACTGAAATTTGACCCATTACATAAACTTTACTTATGTCCTATGTAAAATTATGGAGCATATATTAGTAATAGTGACAACGTAGGGAATCCTAGAGTTTGAGAAAAAGAAAAGAAAAGGTTAATCTAACTATTTAGTTTAATTTTGTATGCATTATTAAGATTGGTTTCACATCCTAAACAACATTTGCAAAGAAAGCTGAAAACAAAAACGAAAGAATTAAGACATGTTTATTTAGTTTTTTTATTCTTTATTTTATTATTATTTTTGAAAAGCTAGTTTTGAGAATAAATTGAAAGAAAGAAAGAAACAAACTCTTATTACGCTTTGCCATGAGCATTATGAAGTGGAACATTGCTGGTTGAAATGACAAATTCAGTGATGATTGTGACATTAACATCGAAACATATATAATTAATAAAGTAAATTTCGTAATCAAGATTCTTAGTTTGTGACTGTTTTGTTTTGCAAGTTGTGGACTCAAAAGACGTGATTAAACAAACAAGTTTAGTTAATAAAAATTTTCTTTGGTAAAAAGTTACATTGAGCAACCTCCATTGTAAAAGAGCTTGTCATTTAATGAATATAATACTATATTAGTGTGAAACCTCGTGTCTCAGAGTAAGACACAGTTGCATCATTGTACAAAATCTTCATTCACTCCACTTTAAACCTAAATCAAAGTGCAAGTGGCCATTTTTTATTCTTAGATGTAAAAAAGTATGAACAATCAAAGGCTTCACTTAGGTTTTTTTTATCTTTCCCTCATTCCAAGGTTGTCTGTGACACTTATTAATATATACACACGGCACTACGGTTAATGATGATAATAAACTATTGTGTACAGTATATGAAAGGAAATAATGGATACACCAAATGTCAAATGATCCTTTCAGAGATCAATAAAAAATAAAAATAATGGACTATAATCCTTTTAGAATCGATTTGAAAAACAGTATTGTTGATAGAAACTCTTTTGTATATATTTTTTTTAGAAAATCAAGATAACTTTTTACTTCTATATATTTCTAAAAAAATGTACATTATATTACAATTCTTTAAAAAAAAAACTGATTTATATGATAATCCATTATTTGTGTGATGGACCGATATTTGAAAAAGTAACTAAACTATTTGTTATGTTTTTTTACACGATTATAGTAAACATAACATATAACTAAATGACATTTATATCAAAATATAGGAAATATAAAAAGATTGAAATGTGAATACTCTTTTTAAGCATATCTAGTAGGAGTGAGGTTTTATTAGTGTTAAACATCATTTTTAAATTTTATTTAGTGTTGGAACTTATGAGTTGATTGTTTGTACAAGTAGTTTGCTTAAAATGTCTTGGACAAAAAAAAAAATTTTCTTATTTAAATATATATTTTTATGTTGCTTCTTAAGTTACATCGAAAGAAACAATTTTAGCATTCAGACTATATATCTAGGCTCAGAAAATTTGTCTCTGTATGGTAATTATGATTTTATCAATTATATTATATTTTTAATTATTCAAAGTATTGATCATATCTAACAATTAATGTAAAATCATTTCAACTTAAAAGGGGAGTGATGACAAAACGCGTTAACATAATCTGTTTTAACATATCCACCGTCAACCAAAAATGGAGTAAGTAGGATGGGTTGAAAATTTTAAGTCACTTGCTAGATTTTTTTTTTTATTTTTTGCTTTTTACTTTTGATTTAATATATATATATATATATATATAATGCATTTAATTATATAAATATTTTTAAATCTTTAATTAGTTAATTAATGTTTCTAATTGAATAAATTAAAAAGATTATTATCTTTACATGTTATATTATTTTATTATAATTAATAATTTCGAATTAATTGATAATTAATAATGACTTAAGCTATGATATCATTGTATATTATACTCCAAAATAAAAAAAAACAATTAATATTTTAAATTGTTTTCATTTTTATTTTTAATTAGAAAATGGACTAATAACCCAATTTATAACGTGTGATGGAGTTGGCTGATTAAAAATATCAACCTACTTCACTAAATTAGTAAATTAGTGGTGGCCTAACCCGTTAGTCATATCCATTGTCACCAAAAAATAGTTATCTCAACTCCAATATGCTATTTTAGTATATGCTAGTTTAAATAATAATATATTTCTCAATTTTTTTCTGCAAACTCCTCAATAATGCATTTCAGATATATAATTCAATATAAAACTAAATATATGCAACTTCATTAACTCGTCTATTTAGAAGTATTCTAAGCAACTTCAAAATATCCCAAAAGCTTAAGTGAACTTATTATACTTTGAAAATATGAACCTTACAATAGCAACATTTTCCCTTGATTATATCACATTGACATAGCCTTGCGAAACCCAAGAAAAGAAAATATAACTAACAAACTCTTAACTTGTAACCAAACCAATATTATGATAAAGTAGTAAATATTTTCAATTTGTTAACAAAATCGAAGTCTTAACATATTATATGGAAATACAAAGAAAATAATTTTTGAATTTTTTTTATAAAATAAAGAATATAATTATTATAACCAATTTACAGACTTTTATTTATTTTAAAAATATATCTCTAAAAAACACTATAGGTCTCATTTTATATCTAAAATTCAGGAAAACTTTATATAAGTAAATTTAAATTTTAATAAAATAAAAAAATCAAGAAGTAATTTGTAATTCTAACTCAATTCTCTAATAACAAAATACAACCGTTCAAACACTCTAAAAAACGTAGATAAATTATCGAACCTCGTTAAATATTATATTATTTATTTTTGATCATTCTTATATTTATAGCATAAGTTTCTCAACAACACTAAAATATATAAAATAAAATTTGTTTATCTATTTTAAAATAAATATTAAAATTAAAAATAATAAATTAGTTTTTTAAATAAAATAAAATAAAATAGTTTACATATACTAAAATCAAAATTCACATATTTTATAATAACTAAATTCTAGTATTTCAAATTTCATAGAGATAAAAAATTAAAAAGTTATAAAAACTTATTAACTTTACAGGAACTAAAGATTCCATTATAAAAACTACAATGAAAAAACAAAAAAAATTACTATCCATGACATTCATCTACTAGCTTGGCCTCAGACAATGTTCTCAAAAAAAAAACTTCAATCTCATGCAAGCAAATTAACACTTATATTCTAAATGAAAATTCAGAAAACTTACATCATAAAGTAAATTACATGCATACATGCACGTTTTTCAGTAAAATACTTTTGCATGGGGATGAAGAATACATGAGAAGATGTAGTATATATGCTGATGCATGCATGCATGCATGCCCAACAAAAAAGGGACCACAGCCGTGTGAAGAAAAGAAAGAGTAGTCACATAGAAAAGTGGAAGAACACCAATATCGAACAAGAGGGATTCTAATGAGTGCAAAATTTCCTTCACATATTCCCTCCACAATTATATATACTACAAATTTCAGATGCAAAAGATTGCAATGTTCAAAGGTATAGCTATATATGTAGATGCGTTAGCCATGATTCATATCCTTTCCTTTATGCCATCCACCTCTCATCATCATCATCTCTGTGTACTGTATCAGATCTGTGATACCTTCTTGCACCCTCTATGAGACACATGGGTCACACCCTTAGAACTGCTCCACTCACTTTATCATGAAAAGCTTTTGTTTGGCACTGCCATTCCTACTTAGTTCGCTTCACATATCATCACATTTTATGGTTCATATGTCATCACTTTTTATTGCACCAAGGGATATACTATTTTACTCATTTTCCTCTTGAATTTGCAAATGATTGCCCACATTATTATAATTTTTGATAACTAATTTGAATTCAATTAATTTGAGAATTTACACAAAAATAGTTGAATTAATTTTTGTTTGAGTATTTGATTCCAAACAAACTCATGTAGCTAGTTAAAATTCTCTATTACTAAATAATTATAATTATCTATATAGTTTTATGATACAATTATAAGAATAATATATATTATTCAGTGGATGGAAGTAATCACAATAAAATATATTATTTATATTGTTTAATGGTATTGTATCGAGTTCATATTATTCTTATTTGGTGAAATGTGTGGTGGAGAAAGGTTCCTGTTTCCTTTTACCACCTCAAGATTGTAACACTCTATAAAAGTAAACTACTGCTAATGCAATTAAAATAATATGATCATGCATAATTTATAATAATTCATAAATAATACATATCAAAATACTGAACTGAAAATTTATAACATGGTTACAATATTAGATATAAGTTTCTCAAAATATAACATTATTCTTAATAATATCCCTCAACCTAGATGATCATCTAAAGATCCATTTGCAACATCATCTGCTCTCATGTCAAGACACGATTATTATTGACAGAAATCAAATATAATACAACAAAAACAAAGGGTAAGCTAACCAGATCTTAACAAATAAAAAATATTCCATTTAATGTATCATTACAATATAAGAAGTTGACACACTACTAACTTGACTATACTTCCAGAAGACTCGTGCATTGAATAGACCTCGAGATATGCACCTATCATAAATCTTCAAAGTGTGATTTCACACCACCTCCATATAAATGAATCCTCAATCATGTATGATAGGGTTAGTCCTCCTGAGACTTTTTTGACCAGCTATATTTCAAGCTGCAGTCACTCAGTTCAGACCTACTCCGACTCTTATCACCTAGTAATAATCAACTATTTGATACTTATTACTAGTATTACTAGTAGAGTTAGGATATCAATCGTTAACCAGATCCTTAAACAATGCACATCCTATATGACCTAGACATGGGTATTTCCTTTTCTGAAAATACTATGTCTAGACTCATAGACACTTTATTAGTTCCATAACAAAATATAAATCTCTTCTCATGTATCATTTATTCACTTTTTAATTTCAATCTCCAAAAATGAAAGAAATAACTAAATCATTAATACTAATAAATTTAAAGTAACAATTAATCTATTATATTAAATGTATTCCAAAAGAAT
>Ga0209700_108612_pt1 | contig 12871 bp, 3 predicted proteins | sample SiratroredBW_FD_187528 | JGI IMG/M metagenome (GOLD analysis project Ga0209700, IMG submission 187528) | Root nodule microbial communities of legume samples collected from California, USA - Siratro red BW (SPAdes) (version 2) | ecosystem: Host-associated > Plants > Roots > Nodule | place: USA... | reverse complement strand
TATATATATATATATATATATATATTATGTATATGTATGAGATAAGCGTTCAATATATAAAAATTATATTTTTCTATATGGTATCAGAGTCAGATTTTTGTCAATTCTCACTTTCCAGATTATGTATGCAAATTTCACAAAACGTTGTAAGGTCTGAAACAAGCACCTCGTGCTTGATATAATGGTCTAAATGATTTTCTTATTACATATGAATTTCTTAATTCTCGATCCGACACTTCTTTATTTGTATACAATCAGGATGACATTGTTGCATATTTTCTTGTTTATGTAGATAATCTACTATTCACGGGTAATAACGACTCATTTCTGAATACATTCAAGACAACTCTTGTATTGAAGTTCTCTTTAAAATATCTTGGGTCTCCTCATCATTTCCTTGGTATGGAAATCCTCTCTACAGCTTGCGGTTTGTTTCTTTCACAACAACACTATGTATGTGAGTTATTGATTTCTAACAACATGCAAGATGCAAAGTCTGTCTTCACCCCTCTTTCTACTTCATGTGATTTGACTCCAACATCTGATATTCTCTCATGTGATATTCGGGAGTTCCTTCGTATTATTGGTTTCCTACAATATTTGTATCTCACCCGCCTAGATGTTTCTCAGTGAATAAACTATCACAGTACATGCAAGCTCCCACTGAAATTCACATGAAAGTTGTCAAGCGTCTACTCTGCTATCTCAAGGGGACACTTGACCATTGTCTACACCTCTCACGCGCCACAAATCTCTCTCACAACATTTTGTGATTCTGATTGGGCTGGAGATACTCATGATCGCAAGTCTACTGCTGCCTATATTATTTATATAGGGCCTAATACCCTCTCTTGGTCTTCTAAGAAGCAACCCACTGTTGCTAAATCTTCAAGGGAGACTGAATATCGAACTATAGCGACAACCACCACTAAACTGTTGTAGTTATGTGAACTATTAAAGGAGCTTGGTCATCCACTCATCAAGGTGCCATAATTGTTCTCTGATAATATTGGAGCTACCTACCTTTGCTCCAATCTTGTGTTCCATACTCGCATGAAACATCTTGCTATTGACTATTATTTTGTTTGTGACTTGTTGTTTCTAAAGAACTTCAAGTGTCTCATGTACCAACAATTCATCAACTAGCTGATCTACTTACCAAACCTCTGTCTGACTCTCGTCATACATTTCTTCTATTTCTTCTAGATAAGATTGACATTCGGTCTCCCTCTTCCATTCTTGCGGGGGCGTGTAGACTCTCTCATCAGAAACAATTAGTCGCAGATCATGCGCATTCATCATAACATCCCCCGTAATTATATGTTATCCCTTAGTTATAACTTATGTTATGTCTTAATTATTTGTCATCTTGTACTTATCTATCTTTCCGTTACAATTATTTAGAAACAAATCATTATATATATATATATGAGATAAGTGTTCAGTATATAAATTTTTTTATAAAATAGACAGGATAATGTGTACCGGATAGATCAAGATTTATATATTCAAGTTTTATATTTATATATTCAAGTTTTATATATTAGTTCTTTAAAATATGTTTTAAGATAGATTGTTTAATGTGTAGTTCGTCTATAAACATTTTATATTTTTTTTTTCGTGTTTTAGAGATTTGGTGGTTATAGATTTCTATTCATTGTTGTTCTTTAATATTACGTTGTTATATGATAATATGTGTTTTCACTTTATTTTGTTTTTGTTTTTATATTTTCTACTAAAGAGCTTTGACCTTCAACATCTGCTAGATAGAGGGACTTACTTATCTTTATGGAAGGCACTATAAGGCACTCACTCTAAGAAAATTTCTTAGTTTTAAGTTTGAAACTCAACCCTAGAAGCCTTCGCTTTAAAAAAAAAAAAATCCCATTTTGATGACTTTAAGGAAAAAAAAAGACAAAAAAAATAATATAGTCAAATCAAATGTTTATCAGCGTCTTAGTGTCCTAGCTTAATGCATCAGCATCTTGTTCAAGTTTTTGTTTCTATCTTTTAAATTATTCCATAAATAAATTAAAGTTTCAAAATAGGTTCGTAACTCTTTTTTTAACGACATAAATAATAATAATAACAAATAAATAAGATTGTAATTTCATATTTAATTAAAACTAATTTATAATTATAAAGATAATTTAATTATTTTATAAATATATTTTTTTAAAATTTCTTTCATTCATTGTTCACAAGCTTTCAATTATTATTTTTACCTATTTACCTTTTTTCTTAATTTAAATAATTACACTTTTTTTTTTCTTTCATTTCTTATTTTTGTTACTCAATCCAAACATGTTAAAGGTCTAACTATCAGTCCGGAATAATTTTATATTCAACAGGCTCTAATGTTATTATGAAAATAAAAACAGTTCTAAAAATATCTCGATAGTTATTAATTGTTAGTTTAATGTTTACATAACTTTATTAATAATTACGCATTTAAAGATTCTTTTAATATATTTAAACGTTCTTTCATCACAACTTTTGTAGACAAAATTTACAAAAAAAAAAGAGAAAAATTACAACTTATAATTTCATTTCTCAGTAAAATAAATTTAAAAAAAATATTTTAAAGAAGATAATTTTTCAAAATTTAATATGTCTCATCTTCCAACACTCTTTGCGGAAAACAGTTTATACTTAATACTGTTTTACAGTTCCCACTTGCAACTTTCTGTTAACAAAATTATTATAAGAAACGTTTTATTCCACGCTTATTCATGAATCATTTATCTAACTTTTATTTATTTATTATAGTTTCTTCTCACTTGTGGACCAACAAAAATCATATTTTCATTCTCGATATTAATATCAGACTTAATAATGTGGCAGTAAAACAGATTATCTATGCAAATAAAAAATAATATCTATAATGTTTGAGATAATGAATAGATAATCCTTTTTCACTATATAGATAATGATTTCATTATATAGAATTTTTTTTTAAAAGATATAATAAATTGTTTGCATCATAGTATTTAAGGATTTTATTTATTAATTACTTATATTTTATTTTTACTTTATTCATTAAAATAACAAGAGACTTATGTAGACAAAAGCATAAAAATGATACAATTTGATTTTGTATTTACAAAAATGGATAAAAAATATTTTATTTGACAATAATACGATTTCTTAATAAAGAATAATTTTATCCAAATCTTTTGTGATAAAGAAACGAGAGTAAAAGTAGAAAAAAAAATCATATACTCGTTATATGATTTTAATAAAATTATTGATTGAACTAAAATCATGACTATTTTAATGTAAAAAAAAAATTGGAATCGTCCTAATATTGCATGATTTCAATTAACATATTTTAAATTAAAAAAAAATACGTATGTTATGAATTATTTCTATAATATTTAGAAATTGATTAATTAAGTTCGTTGTTAAATATGATATTATTTTTATATATTTTAATAATTTGTGAAATGTGTAAAAAGATTTGACATGCTTTGAAAATAAAACATAAAGTGGCTTTTAAAACATTTTTTCAAAAAATAAACATTTAAGTTGTAACTTCCTAATATTTAAAATGATTAAGAAAAAAAAACTGAAAATGAGATTAAAAATAATCCTCTTAACGTTTAAAAAATTAAAAAAACAGAAAATAAAATTAAGTTATAATTAAAAAACTGAAAATTAAATTAAGTTGTAGTCCTCTTAACATTTAAAATAATAAAAACAAATAAGTTATCAAATAAAAAATTCAAAATAGAAAAAAAAAATAATACATGGGCCTATTTCATTTTGCGGTGCTCAAAAGAATTATATATATATTAACAGCCAAAGATGAAAAAATGCAACAATTATATTTTATGATGTGACAGAATGAAATATAAAAGAACAAGAATATCTTAAATGTATCATAACTTATATTTATAAAAGGATTACATATAGATAGATTTTATGTTACCTAATTAAATAAGGAAATAAAAATGAATAAAAAACTTTATACACAGCCTAATTATATAATTAAATTTCTCGCTTAAGTATAGTAATAAATCAGCCTATTTATAAGAGGACACCAATTGCTATATGTTACATGTATATTATATACTTTTTTAGCAAAACGATACAATTTTTTCTAATATAGTAAAAGTTAAGAGAAGTGGAAGTGTGAAATTGTAAGACTATTGTTTTATTTTATATTTTTTTTTTAAATTATGGAAGATATCAGTATGAGTTTACATTGATAAATTTATTTCTTTCCGGCGAAAAATGTTTTTGATAATCTTTTGAAGTGTAGGCTTCTGTGACTTTATTTTTTTTAAAAAATAATAAAATTAAAAAAATTAAAATATAACATATACATTCACTTTAGTTTTAAATTCAGAATATTATATGGTTTAAATAATTATGTTAATATATTTTTTTAAGAATTATCAGGTGACAATAAATAGTCAAATATTGAACAATGACTTGTAAATATAGAAACAATAATTTTCATAAAGTAAAATATGATTTATTTTTTTTCTTTTACATTATTGTAGTTTCTTACCAAAGGAGGAAGTATATTAGATTACATCTTCAAACCATACCATCAAAATAGTTTATTTTTATTCAATATAATTAAACATACTTTTTTTAAAAGTTAAGCTACATATATAATGAAATTCCTTTTATAAAATATTTTAAAAATATAAACATCGAACTTAATTAATCTTAAAAAAATATATTTATAAAATGAGATTTTTACTTATTTATATATTATTAAAAAAATTTATTTTATTTAATTCTTCTTTAAGTTGAAACTGGACTATATATTGGAGGATGATTTTGATAACCAAATAATTTTATAAAAATAAATTCTGATATTATCTTAAAAAATAAATTTAAACTTAATTTAATATTACAAAACCAACTTATAAAATAAAATTTATATTTTAAAAAACTTTAGTTTTAATTAATATATAACCTTCAACCAAAAATTGAATTATTTGTTAAAAGTTATCACACATATAAATATAGAAATCATAATAACAATTGCATGCATGTAAGTTATCACTAAGCACTTTTGTGTTAAATGTTGAAAATTTCAAATGACGAAACATATATATATATATATATATATATATATATATATATATATATATATAAAAGTAGGAACCAACAATTTTGAGATATTAAATTAAATATAGATCTATTTGTAATTTTTTTAGAAAATGTATACCAACAAAATCTTCAAGAAATTACACAGAATCACGAACTTTGGATTCCCTTTGTGCATGAAGATAATATATACGTGTTCATATGATTACACATATTAAAAAATAATGTACAAGTTGCTGAAGAATAATAATAAGAAAGTCATGTTTCTTTAGCTCGTCTTCCTAAATCACTGTACGTCGAATTCTGAATCAAATGGAATTGTTAATGCATTAGTTATAATTAAATTATATAACAGTACACACTAGTAGAAAGCTGAAATTCTTTATATTTTGCAAGGAAAAACTAGCTGTTTAACAGATGTATGAGGTGAATTGATTAATTCAATAACATTGTAAATTTCTTCATTAAATATTAAATGTTTAATAAAATAAATATAAATATGTGAACAGAGAAAATGGTTGGTCTACCTTTCTTGCCATGGACTTGATATTCTTTTAATCACTTTTAGCTCTTCAATTTTTTTCATTGACCATTTTTTTTATAATAATTAACAAAATAAATTAATAAAAAAAATGTAATCTTCATTCTACACCATTATTTTAGAATTGGAATAAACTTATTTTCACCTAACATTAATCTCTCTATATTTTTGACATAGTTATCAATTTTTAATTATGACACGATTTATTATTAGAAAATGTGATAAAACCCAATTATGAGTATGGAAGAATAATATTTCACTAAGTTACATCTTATTTACAATGAAGGTATTTAAATTAGGGAATTAAATTCAATCTTGTTCATGATATGAATCACCAAATTGAAAATAAAACTCTCTTGTGTATGAGTTAGAAATTCAGTAACAACATAAATGGAAACACACTTAAGTAACAAAAGAAAATAAGAAAAATGAAAAAGAGTCGAGACAAAAAGTATCTAACAATACTACTTGAGTAAATTCAAAATTAACAGAGAAGAGAAATCACACTTGAATTCCTTAAAATTTAAGATAAAACTTTGAGCATCGAATTCTTCAGAGAACTTGCAATTTTACAAATTAAAATTTATTCAAACTTCTCCTACAAAAGCATGAAACCTCCTTATAAAAAGACAGAGAACCTTTCTTCTTTTGAGCATCAATTTTGAAATTAAAAAAAATAATCTAAGTTACTAATTCGATCATTAATGTAAATTTTCATTTATAATTTTTTCATAAACTTTGTTTTCATTTTTTCTCTTTAGTTTCTTTCTTGATGAGGTTGGATGAGGTTCTATATCCTTCTCTTAAGAGAGTGTTTTACTTTAGACTTGGATGAGCTAATAGATATGAATAGTTTAATCTTAATAATTTACTAGTTCTAAGAATCTAGCATAGTAACAATAAGATAATATATATATATATATATATATATATATATATATATATATATATATATATATATTTTAGTTATAACAAATAATGTTTAGTTTTGATGAACTAATGTTTTGCATTGAGTGTGATAAAAATAAAATAAAACGATTTATTATAGTCATTATATTTTAGATATAAGAATGTCTATTATTCGTAATTGACTAAGATGGTGTAGTGTAAAAAGCTCAAACATATCAAATAGATCAAGTTGTAACTCAAGACATATTAACTGATATAAAATGTAAATTTATTTTCAATTTTTTAAGAATGTATAAAGCATCTAGAAGTGGACTCAAATCCTAATGAAGTTTCCAACATACCATGCACAAATTTTCTTAGGATATATACTAAATTTACATTTATGGGTACAAAAAAGAATTATTAGAGTAAAGGTTGCTTTAAATATAGAGAAATGAGTAAAATAGAGAAAATTATCAACTAAAAGGTTGTCAACTCGTGATCAAACATGCAAATAAAAGTTCAACACACAAATATTAGTCATTTTATTCATATAAAGTCTATAAAGAAAAGGACATTGTCATGTAGGAAAACGTAGCAAATTATATGATCTTAAGCCTTTAAGTGTTTGGTTTTCTTTACAATATGTAAATAATTATACTAATCAAATAATATTACAAGTATTTTATGCCATTTTTTACTTACAATAACTACATAATTATTTATATCTATTTTCTTTATCTCCTCCTTACATAAAAAAATACAAATATATTTTTTTTATTAAGTCAGTTCTAACTTTCTCGAGTATTTTATAATTATCACTCTCGACTACAATAAAAGAATTTATTTTAAATATAAAGATAATTTTGAATTGAGAGGATACAAATAAACATTTCTTGTTGAGAGATAACTTCACAAAGTAAATATTTTAAAAATATGATACATTCTCTCTAGCCTCTCTATGATCTAGCCGTTGATAAATTGAAACAACAGTCATTCAATATATATTAATATTTTATGTAAGATAGTTAATTAGTTTTGTATGACAAAACTTATATTTATAGACATTTTGAATAATATATCATTGTGACTTGTGTGCATATCATTTTTAGAGTATTAGAACTTTAGTAGAAATTGGTAGCCTATTAGTCAACTTATTATGCTTAAATTACCTTTAATACTAAACATATATTTCTTGTTTTAATAATACCAATTTTACCATACAAGTTAAACTGAGTTCGTTATGTTAGAAATTTTAATGAGAAATTGAATAGTATAACTATAATTATTATTTTTTAAGTATGTGGTAAAAAAAATAATTTTGAATTGAAGTATCTGTAAAACATAAATGTCATAATGAGAAATCTCAATTTATGAAATAAATCTTAATTCTTAAACTCTTTATTAATATGTCACTTTCAGTTAGAGAATCTCTAAATTAAAAAAATTACGTAAAAGAAAATTATCCAAAATAAAATAAATGAAAAATTATAAACATAACAAACACTCAAAGACTTCAATTAAAATTATCGAATATGTAAATCAATTATCATAAAATTGTTGCAACTTAACTATGCAGTGGTCTTATTTTACTCCAAAAAAATATATATATTTGACGGAGGATATATGTAAAAAAAATTAAATTAAAACTTTGCTAATTTTGTGCTCAAACCCAAGTTTTGGATTGAAAAAGGTGCAGCATACGTTTGCTTTTAAAGAAATAGGAAAAGCACTGGAATCTTTGGTAAATGGTCAATCTAAATAATAGGCAGCACAATAAGTGGGTCAAATAGATTAAATTACTATATAATATTGGAAACTATTTAAAGGGGATGGAGGAAATAAAAGTCAGCACATTCTGTCGAACAGAGTCATTTACAAAGTCAATATCCATCATGGGGCTATTGTATTATTCTTTTAGAAATTATGTAAATTAGAAATTTGCAACTTTTTCTTCTTGAATTTAGGGGTGTGAATTAAGTTAGGTAATCTAATCTATCTTATATAGATTGGATTTTTTTTTATTGGGATGAATTTGATTTAAATTTTATGAATTGCTGACAGATTTTTTTATGTTAATCTTAAAACTTAATTCAACTCAATTAAAATCATTAAATAATAATAATATTATTACTATTCAATTTATTTGAATATTTTATTAACTAAATATGAATTTTTGAAATATTAAATTATTTAATTCTTCTATTATAAAATAAAGTTATCTATCTTAGAAAAACTAATAAATTATTTTAAAATAATAAATTTTTGTTAAAAAATTAAAAACATGTTATCTAACTTACTCAACCGACTCTATCTAATTCAACAAGGACTTGGATCGAATTTAGTCAACTAAAAAAAATTAAAAATTTGATATAACCCAAATTTTTTTATTAGGTTAGATAATGAGTTTACCAAAATCTAACCCACTTATACACTACTTGAATTATTAACTTTTTCTTTTACCTGAATTAGTAATTAGATGGTACACTACTTTAAGTAATAATTACAATATTAACAAACTTTTACATTTAACAATTGAAATAGAATGAGTTAAAACTCACTATAGGCTATTTATTAAAAAAAATATTTTTGTTTATTCTATTTTCTATTTTTCCTGTAAAAAGGAAGCAGTAAACAAGTTTTGCAATGAATATAAAAAGAATAATCATTTTAAATGAAAAGAACAATTATTAAAAATATAGAACACCTCTTGCAATTATATTATGTCAATTAACTTTTTTTTTCTCTTAAAATAGGAATGCTATTGCATCACTGTACAAGTTGCAATCCTAATAAGGTTGACACTACAACTTGTATTAATTATTTGTAGCAATTTTATCTTATAACGAAAAAAAAAAGAAATAAAAAACTGGGAAACCAAATCAAAACATACTAAGAAAACCTAAATAAAAAAGATAACATCTATGTCTATAAAAGTCATAAGGGATAGAAGAAAGAATATCATCCCACCAAAAATTTAAACATGTCACGATTATCTAAGATATAAACACATTTGTTTTTTCTCTATGAGAAATTCTAAAATATTTTAATAGCTATATAGCATTATGCCACCTATTCCTTAGTCTCCAATGCACCAAATGGTTATCATAGAAACAATTAACAATAAGAAGCGAATCTAATTTTGTCCAGAAGGACCATCACCACATGTCCGAGATGTGGTTATCACTCTCACCAAGATTGTGTTTCACCCTTCCTCTCACTGTCGTCAATTAGTCTTACTAGATTATTTCTCCTATGAACTTGTTCATGCCTCAATGTTATGCAAATCGCTACGACAAGCTTAACTATGTTAAAATTTCTTACGAAGCAAGTGGAACTAAATCCTTGCCGAGTACTTGTTTCGGTAGTGTATGGTTACCATTTATGTTGTTTTTCCTCCCAATTTTGGTAGAAACAATTTTAGATAATATATGAGAATAAGTGGTTACCTACAAATAATATGAGATCTTTATTTCTGTTTTCTTAAAATTTGTTGTTATATTACGTCAAATAGTTTTACATTGTTTAGAAATTAAGATGGAAGGCATTTTAAATATTTTTTTTTCTTTTAATTTTTTAAGACGTTTTTTAAGGACAAAATCTTAATGAAGCTTCGAGCATTAGTACAAAAAGAGTCTTTAAAGTCGGTTCTAGGAGCCCTTACAATGTCAGTTAACCAACCGACATTGTATTAGGCGACGTTGAAAGTATTCACATATAATGTCGGTTCTACCACTGACGTTAAAGAGTTAAATACGAAGGCGGTTAAGATCAGGAGCCGACGTCATATACCAACTTCAAGAGTGTGGGGTTGTGTTCTGGGATGGGTTTGTGGGACAAATACAACGGCGGTTGTAGCGTTAACCGTCATTGTATATGCTATACAACGGTAGTTATGGCCAGAACCGCCGTGGTATAGGGCCTGAAAATTGGGTTTTAGCCTGCTATACCATGACGGTTCTGGCCATAACCGCCGTTGTATAACATATACAATGGCGGTTAATGCTATAAGTACTGTTGTATTTATAAATTTTTTTTAAAACAAAAATTGAATTATGAATAAACCATAACCCTGCAAATGATATTTACAATATATATTCCCAACCAGAATTATTCAATTCAATATATGAGACAGAAATCGAGTTCAATACATATATATTTACATTTATATACATTGGAACATTGTACATAAAGCTAATTACACAAATAAGTTATAGATATCTACAACAAACTATTTCTATATTGGAGGCAATATCTTGCCCAATCTTTTTGAATTTCTTGTATTGTTTGGCTATCTAGTGGGTCTTTATGTAGAAAAGCCTAAAACAAATATAGAAACTTGAGTTAGTCTTGAAAATCAATTCAAATATGAACAAACTTAAGACATTTTGTTACCTCTTCCCAATAATCTTTGACTTTAGCAAGTACTATTGTTTTCATCCAGTGCATGATATAGTATCCACATTCCCACCCTCCTTGTTGCTTATTGTACTTTCAATGGAGTTCAATCATCAAATAATTGAATATTAAAATAGAGAAATAATAGAAATTAATTTTAAGAATTACATACCTGAAGATATATCCAATTGAGGTTTTGGGAGGACGATGTGGATCTTCCTCCAAGTATATTACCCACAATCAATGCACTAAAATCCAATAATTATATTTAATAAATTGCATATTATACAAAATAATAGTTATATATTATTAAAATTTAATTAAATTATACTTTTGTATTATTTGTTTCATATCTGAATTTGGCTTGTTATGCAGGGAACAAAACCAAACAATTGTTTTGTCCATGGGACACATAAGCATCAGTTGCCAATGAGAGCTAAAACAAAAAAGAAGAGTAAAATCATATTATCAACATTTAAGATGAAAATATAAAGATTTGAAACTTACCCATGGATAATAAGGGCAAAGTAAATTCTCTTTCCAGATTTGGAAATCCATCTTTGAATATAATTTTGAATGTCAGTCATTTTATTGCCACTCCTTTGTATATGTTGTGGCTCAAGGAATCTATAAGTTTCTTGTTCTCCTTTGCTTTTAAATAAATAATTTATGTACTTGCATTGTTAATCAATAGTAGTAATATTAGTTAATGAAATTAGTCGAATTTTATAACTTTAAGAGAGATATACTTACATCATCCAAAACTGAATACATGCAATATTTAACATCTGGTTTCCCTGAATTATTTCCATAATGTCTTGCATAGATATGTACAATGGGACACCAGCATTGTCCACCCCAAACATGGATGCATCCCATTAAAATTTCAAGGGGATTATTAAAGTACTCATGGTAGATCTTAGTCAATTTCTAAAGTGGATTGACTTCTGACTCATCTGGTGAAGACATAGGACTATCATATGGTGATGGACAATACCTTGGATGCGGTGATTGATCCTAACGATTTTATCTCAACAGACTTGAGGTCAGAACATTGGTGTCGTATGTGGGGATGAAAAAGTTCCAAACTTTTAAGGATAAAATCCTAATGGAGCTCTGAGTTCCAAAATGAATAATATCTCGAATGCAATGATTGACCCTAATGATGTTGTCTCAACAGACTTGAGGTCGGAACTTTTACCAAGTTCAATATTGATGATTGTTTAGAATAGGTCAGTTGAATATTAATATTAAGATATTTTTAGCATGAGATTATTTATATACTGTGAATGCAATTATTTTACTCATTTGTCTTTGTTGTTATTTGGTTCGCAATATAGAAAGTTTATATTTTTCTGTTCCCAAGACTCCGACTCCAGACAAAAGTATCTAATCATAACACATAGACCCATTTAGATACAATAAGAAGTGTCAGGTCAGAAACGTCCACGTCCAGCACAATTCATATGGTGCTAGGCGTAATTGCATAGGTCTTCTCTTAGCCCAATTATCGGCCGACACTATTTTAGCATTGTTGGGTGCAATTGGCAATAATGATTCTCAGTCTCAAAATCAAATCAAAATAATCAGATAAAGATAGAGCAACTTAATATCACAAGTTGGATAAAAGTAGTTCAGTTCTTAAAATTAAAATTGAATCAAAATTATTGATACCCAATTGAATCAAAGAAATCCAAATCCTAAAAATCAAATCAAATCAAAGGCATTTGATACAAACGTTGGATAAAAATAATTTTATGAAAACTTAAACTCATTAAATTAATCAAATCAAAGTAATTTAGTTTGTAAGTTGCTTGATGTTATAAGTCAAAACAATTATTCGAATTTGTTAGTATTCTCACAATACTAAATGGATTTGATGAAGCCATACAAGACAAGTTCAGCTAAGCAATGGCAGCAAGCAAGCAATTGGATTTTGGTCTTGATTTGGTGTAAGTGTGTTCGAGATTGATTGGC
>Ga0209700_108611_pt1 | contig 12874 bp, 6 predicted proteins | sample SiratroredBW_FD_187528 | JGI IMG/M metagenome (GOLD analysis project Ga0209700, IMG submission 187528) | Root nodule microbial communities of legume samples collected from California, USA - Siratro red BW (SPAdes) (version 2) | ecosystem: Host-associated > Plants > Roots > Nodule | place: USA... | reverse complement strand
AAAGGATTAGCTCTAAACAGAGTGGCATGTTTTTTTTTTTTTTTTATGTGTTTTCTTGTTAAGGATGTAATGTTTCATGGTTTAGCTCTGTCTGTGTCTCTACCATCACAAGCATCTGATAAGTAAATTGAAAAGGCACAAGAAAGAAAATTTAATTAAAGGGACTAATCTTTTTGCTTAGATTTTTTTTGTTCTTACTTTAATTCGCTTTTTCTTGCGGCGGGAAAGTTCGCTGTAATGACGTGAATCGCTACGTTCCCGGCAATAAATCGGCTTACGTTGTTCCAATACGCAAATAATACTATACATACATGTCTCTGTATAGTAGTTTTGCTTAAAAACCAAATAATGTTTTTCAAATAATTTCTTATATTTTGTTTCGATTCAGATCTTTTATTCAGTAATATATATTTGACTATGGATGATAATATTTATTTAATGATGTGAATATTAGATTGAGATAGGTAGCATGAAAATATGGGAATGCAAGTAATATTATGTTACTTTTTAAAATAAATTGGCAAAGGATTGTAAAATTTTGAGTTTCATTTTTTATGTAGTGGACCTCCCTCCCTCGCATTTTGTTATTAGTTTTAATAACTTTTAATTAATAATAAGAGTATTTAAAAAAAATAATGAAAACGCCTTGTTAACCTTCTTTCAAATTTATTAAACCAGGTAAATTTATAACAACGGTTAAATTTATAACAACGGTTGGATTTTGACCTAGTGGGGCATGATCAGAAAAGAAGAAAAATATAATATAATTTAGGTTTAATTAATATTTTGTTGTTATCTTTGTAAATAAGTATGCGTTACTTTTTAGTTTTTGTAATTTTTTTAATCTCTTTAAAATTGATATTTGTTGTGTGATCTTTAAAAAATATATATATGTGTCAAACATTAAATGATACTTAATATTTTTATTTAATGATATAATTAATCTCATTTATGTAATTACCTGTAATGTTAAATTTTGTTTATCACGAATTATATGAAAAATGATACATTTTTTATCTTACAATAATATTTTTTATTTTTAGTATGAGTTTGACAGTCCACACGAGTTTAAGCATTAAATTAATCACAGAGGTTAAATCATCTTTGATATTTTTTAAAATGATAAAAAACAACAATAGACATATAGATAATTAATTATTAGAATAACATTTCTTTAGTAAATTCAATCCTTTAGTTTATTAACAATATATCATGTATATATAAATTTGTGTTTAGTAAGATCAGAGTAGCCAATTTGATTTGTTTAGCCTTTTATTTATAAGTTAAATACTACTTTAACTAATTTTTAATTTATTTAATTCTTATTATCGTTTCTTATATTTTAATATATTTTTTCTTATTTTTATTAATTATTATATAAACTATCTTTTTATTTACAAGTTATATACTACTTTAACTAACTTTTAATTTCTTTATTTTTATTATAATTTCTTATATTTTAATATTTTTTTCTTATTTTTAATTTATTTTTACTAATTATTGTATAACTTTTAATATTTACTTGATTACATTTTAATATTTTTATATAGTTTAAATTAAAAGGAATTAACATTAGAAATAAAATAACTAACGTTTCACTCCATGATGTATATAAAAATTATACATAATAAAAAAATTTGTAAGAAATAAATTTAATTTAGTTTATTAAAAATATATCATGTATATATAAATTTGTGTTTAGTAAGGTTAGAATAGCTGATTTGATTTGTAAATAGGTTAATATTAAACTTTTAATTTGTAAATTACAAATCTTTTTAACTAGTGTTTTATTTATAAGTCATATACTATTTTAACTCATTTTTAATTTATTTAATTTCTATTATCACTTCTCATATTTTAGTATATGTTTTATTATTTTTAATTCTTTTTAATAATTATTATATATTTTTAATTTTATATATGCATTAATTATAAAATAATTTTTAATATTACTTAATTAAATTTTATTTTTTTAAAATAATTTAAATTAAAAAGAATTAACACTACAAATAAAATAACTAACGTTTCATTGCATAACCTTATGTACAAATTACACACACAATAAAATTATAAGAAATAAATTTAATTTAATTTATATATATCAACTTATTATATGTCTATATATATAACATTTAAGAAAAACAAAAAAGTTAATTAATTATTGAATGTTTAAAACTATAATTACATGATAATATAATTTATCTAAAATATATCAACATTATTTGTATAATAAAACTTAAAGTATTTATATCAATTTATATTTATCAACTAACTTATATCGAACACTTTTAATTCAATAAATTAATTGATGAATTAAATTTATATAAGCTAGTGTTGCGAAACATATATATCTACACACATTTAAAATGTACGATATTACAAAATTAAGAAATAAATAATACATACAATAGTTTTTTATCGTCTCACTGAAAATATCATAATTAATCATAATCCTATTGAAAATGTATATTTTATAAATTAAATCAATTTATAATTTAGAACTGTATTTTTCACACACAAAAACAAACCTCCAACCTTCAATACTTTACAAGTTATCTAAAATTACGGAATGGTAGGAAAGTGATAATAATATGAAAGATGGTGAGACCTTGAATTGCGGCATAGAAAAGGAAAGTGGTGGCAGAGCAACCGTGTTACTGGTGGTGGTAATCGGTCACATAATCCTCTCCTCTATTTCCAAACATAAGATCAAAAAATGTTTATCAACAACAATGGCAGTGTCTGTGTTACCCGTAATACCATATTTCTTCCACAAATTTTGTCGGTAATTGCAGGTTCTGCAATTGGCTATGTCCTTCCATTGGATATTGCTTGGTGGTCCTAATATTGATTGATTCAAGAAGAAGGTTTACAAGATATACTTTTAGCACTGTATTTTCATTTGTATTTAATTTTCATTTTTACATAATTTTAGTGAAATATCAATATTAAAAATATTTTAAATTAGTTTTTGCAATGGTTAGTTTCTTCTTTAAAAATGAGTTTAGAGGACATTTATGCCAGTAATATGGGAATGCAAGTAATATTATGTTATTTTTTAAAATAAATTCGCAAAGGATCGTAAAATTTTGAGTTTCATTTTTTATTTAGTGAACCTCCCTCGCTCGTATTTTGTGTTAGTTTTAATAATTTTAAACTAATAATAAGGTTATTTAAAAGATAATGAAAACGCATTGTTAACCTTCTTTCAAAATTATTAAACCAGGTAAATTTATGATAATGGTTGGATTTTGACCTAGTGGGGCATGATAAAAAAAATGTAATATAATTTAGGTTTAATTAATATTTTTGTTGTCTTTATAAATAAGTATGCGTTACTTTTAATTTTTGTAATTTTTTTAATCTCTTTAAAATTGATATTTGTTGTGTGATCTTTAAAAAATATATGAATTTTTGTTTTAATTTCTTTAAAGTATTTACTATTTTTATTTTTTAAAATTTGAATCATTAATATCGATTCAATAAACAAATAACATATCTTAAAATTATTTATTGACATTATCTCAATATATATATATATATATATATATAAACTTATTATATGTCTATATATATACATTTAAGAAAAAAATTAATTAATTACTGAATGTTTAAAACTATAATTACATAATAATATAATCTGAAAGATATAAATATTATTTGTATAATAAAATTTAAGTATTTATATAAATTTATATTTATCAACTGACTTATATCGAACACTTTTAATTCAATAAATTAATTAATGAATTAAAATTAAATTTATATAAGCTAGTGTTCCAAAACATACTGTATATCTACACACATATTTAAAATGTAAGATGTACGGTATTATAAAATTAAAAATTAAATAATACATGCAATAGTTTTTTTTATAGTCTCACTTGAGATATTATGTAATTAAGTATAATCATGTTAAAAATGTATATCTTATAAATTAAATTAATTATTAATTTAAAAGTGTATTTTTCACACACAAAAACAAACCTGCAACCTTCAAAACTTCTCACAAGTTATCTAAAATTATTTGAATGATAGGAAAATGACAATAATACAAGAGATCTCGTGAAACCTAAAATTGTGGAATAAAAAAGGAGAGTGGTAACAGAGACATGGTGGTGGCAATCGGTCACAGAATTTCCTTCTCCATTTACAAACATAACGTCTTTTTTTACCAGTGATACTATTGAAAGATGAGTTTTATTCATATGCCATGGTTGCTTTGTATGCAGCGTATACAAGTAGCGGTTTCCAGTGGATCAAACATACAAACAACCCTAACGACAAACTTACACGTGTACCAAAGAAATTTGATATTTTTTCCACGAATTTTGTCCGGGTGATTGGTGGTAGCAATCGGTCACAAATTCCCTCTCCTATTCGCAAATATAAGGTCAACAAATATTTATCACCAACAATGATACCACATGGGTCTTATTCATTCTGCCATTGTTGCTTTGCATGCACCATACACAAGTAGCTGTTGCAGAAAATTGACACTCTTTTCTATCAATTTTGTCCGGTAATTACAGAGTTTTTATTGGATATACTATTTTTTGAATGATGTTTATAACATACGTAAAAGTAAAATTACTGTAAACTCGAGGTGTAAACTCGAGGACTAACCTTATATGATAAATATTTTGTTGTCCGATTGTTGTAAAGACCTTCTATTCAAGATGTAACTATCTTGTTCTCAAACAACAGTAGTTTTTATTTAGTAAATATAGTATAAGATTTAAGTTTTAAATAAGCTTATTTATTTATAATTTATATAAAGGAATACTTTTTTTTAACTACTTTAGCTATTTTTTATTTTTTAAAATCATAATATTTTAATAAAATCACGTACATACATGCACACAATGCTTACATTAATTTAAATAAATAATATATTACTATTTCATCGTTGTAGTATTTAAGTAGTTATTTAATCATTAATTATATTTTTCTTAATTATATACTAGTGTAGCAACATGTATATTTTACCTGTACAAATTTTTTTTATTTTATATTATTACAATTTTAATATATATATATATATATATATATATATAGGGGAATAGTAGGTGTAAAAATTGTAATAATATAAAATTAAAAATTATTTGCATAACGTTACGTAAAAATTACACACACAATACAAATTATAAAAAATAAATTTAATTTAATAATATTTTAAATTAAAGTAATAAATTTAAATTTTTTAAAAAAATAAAAAGTAAATTTAATTAATATTTATATCAACTTATTTAAATAAAATATTTTTCTTAAAATATATATAACATTCAAGAAAAACAAAAAATTAATTAAGTGTTGAAGGTCTAGAACTGTACATACATAATAATATAATGTATCTAAAATATGTAAACTTATTTGTATAATAAAACTCAAGTATCTATATCAATTTGTATTTATCAACTAACTTAAGAAACACATGACATATGTAATAGTTTTATACATCTCACTTAAAATATCCTGAAAATTCATATTTTATCAATTAAATCAGTTTATAATTTAAAAGTGTATTTTTCACACATAAACAAACCTACAACCTTCAATATTTCACAACTTAGAATTGCGGGATAGAAATGTTTGTGGTGGCAATGGGTGGCTGAATTCCTCTTCAATTTGAAAAAAAATGTTTATCAACAACAATGTCACTGTTTGTGATACAAATGAAGGATCTGCTGCTTTGCATGCACCACACACAGCAGAAAATTAATTCTCTTTTCCACCAATTTTGTCCGATAATTGCAGGTTTCCCATTTACTATTTTGTTTTTCCGCAGGTTTCCAATTTACTATTTTGTTTCATTGGGTATTGCTTGGTCCTAATATTGATTTCTTCAAGAAGATGAACTTCTAGATACTGCTTCTTGGTGATCAGATTTGAAATTAATTTAAGTGACAAAAATTTAGAATTAATTATCTGATCTTGATAACTGTCTGTGTTACCCGTTATACCGTTGAAGGATGGGTTTTACTCTGTGTATCCAATTACAAACAACCCTAACCCTAACGACAGACTTAGATGTGTACAAAGAAAATTGACTCTTTTTTTACTGGTTTTGTCAGTAATTGCAGGTTTACGGATTCTATGTTGTTTCATTGGTTTGATTGCTTCAAGGAGATGAAGCTTTTAGATAAAATGTGACCACATTTGAATTAAAGAAGTGACCATAAAATTTATTTTATTTATACACATTTAAAAAGATGTACCATATCACAAAATTAAGAAACAAATAACATATGTAATAGTTTTTTACCATCTCACTTAAAATATCCAAAGAAAATATTATGTAATCAAATATAATCATGCTGAAAATGTATATTTTATCGATTAAATCAGTTTATAATTTAAAAGTATATTTTTCACCAAGAAAAAGAAACCTACAACTTTCACAATTTGAATTACACGAAAAGGAGAATAATATAAGAGATGGTGAAGCCTAGAATTTCAGGATAAAACAGGAGAATGTGGTGGAGGCACCATGATTGGTGGTGGCAATCGGTGGCTGAATTCCTTTTCCATTTGCAAGGAGGTCTTATTCATCTGCGTTGCTTTGTATGCAGCAAACACAATCCAACCACAAACAACCCCGGACGACAAACTTAGATGTGTACAAAGAAATTTAACTTCTTTTCTTTTCTCTAATTTTAACACATACTCATTAACTATTTAAATGAAAGAAATAAATAAATATATTTCATTAAGTGACTCATGTGAAATATAATTATAATCTAGAATGTGAGTTAATAAAATAGAAAAATTTATGGGTAATTATAGAAAATTATTTACTTTATAAATAACTTATGTAATCAACTTTGGATGTCGGTTACATAAAAAAATAATTATTGTCCAAATATTTACTGGACCTGTAGAGAATATGAATATTATATGTACTAGTCAATGTTAGATGATATATGATGTTATTAATGCATATTTGTTTTCTGTCCTATGAATGTGCAAGCAAAATATAAGTACATGTAAAATAGATTATGTATAATTGTTGATTAAAGATGGCATTATGTTTAAGCCCTTATGTATTTCTCACTATCAAGCATCATCAAGTCACATTAAGGAGAAGAATGATACAGTAGTAATATATGAAACCAATTTATTGAAAGTCCTTTAATACGCATTATGATTATGTAATTTATTAAATCAAATCATAAAATATTACAGCTCGAGTCAAGATGCCAGAATGTGAGAAATAAATAAATATATTATTTAAATGTGAAATACAATTATGAGTCTGAATGTGATTTAAAAAAATAAAAGAATATATTGGTAATTATGAGAGATTATTTACTTTGTATGCTTATGGTAATCAACTTGATGGATTTTAGTCACATAAAAAAAATTAAGTTTTTGTCTCTATAAGGATTCTCCGCAATTGACTATCAAAAAATTAAAAAAGTGATTGAAAAAGAAAAAAGGAGATTGAAGTTCTTTTGAGTAAGTTTCTCATGTATATTACATGAGATTAGAAAAAGTGATAGATTGAAAAAATGAGATTGAAATTCTTTTGACTAGGTTTCTCATGTATATTACATGAGATTAGAAAAAGGAGATTGAAGTTTTTTTGAATAGGTCTCTCATGTATATTATGTGAGAATCATAAATTCTAAAATATTATTACAATTGATTTGTAAAATATGATTGAACTTACATCAAATCTTTATTTATCTAATGACAAAAATATTTTACTAAAGTGTTACTTGTTACCTATACGATAGGCATATGAGTGATATTTAATTTACTAGACAACCCAAGTCCTATCTATTACAAGTTATCTTGAAATTACAAATATTTTTCATTAAGTTTAGTTTGATAAATTTTTAATTATATTACCATCATAATTTTACAAGTTATCATACTTTTAACTTTAATATTTGTTTTAAAAATATAAATATAACATCTTTAGTTTATTTTGATAAATTTGATAATCAAAATTATGACTTAATTCTCTCACATCCTTTAATGCATAAAAGATTTGGTGCTCAATTGGACTATTAGCATTTCTTGTTTGTCATGTGCAAAATCTTAGCCAAACTAAAGGTGTAATTTGAGGGAAGCCATGAATTTTCATCACTAAACTCTTCATTATACATTTAAAAATAAAAATTTATCTAATATTAAAAAAATGAGTTTTTTTATTTATTTTGGTTATTGTTAAATATCATTTTGCTTTTAATAATATGTCATTTGAATTAGGATTTTACATCTTATATCTCATGAATTTTAAACATTCTGGAACATATAATTCAAAATATAAAATATTTGTTTTCATATAGAATTCGGAATGTACATATGTATTTTAGATTTTAAGTTAATATTTGTATTTTAAATTCTAATTGTATTCTAAATTATATTATGTAATTTAGAATTTACAATACATGTATATGTAGACATAGAATGTCGTTTAGATTTTATGCTTTGAAATACATATTTCTACTAAATTCCAACGGTGGAACAAAATATTGAACGAAGTTGACATACATGGAAAAGTCCAATATAATAAAGTTAATGACATATAATATAAATATAATTTCATTAATTATAGTTAAAAACATGTAACATCCGATATTCTAAAAAGAAAGTGTTGTAGATTATATATTTTAAAATATATTTTTATCTAAAAATATTTATGAAATATACAATCCGAAATGTAATAATGCATTGCATATCTATCTTGTAAAATGTATTTCTAAATCCAAAGTACATATTATGCAATCTGATATGTATTATATGTAATACCATCACAGGAGGGCACATTGAAATTTATGGAGTGCAGAATGCAACATCTTGAGAAACAAGTATTTATATCAGAAACAAGTATTTGGGTCATTTTGTGAAAAAGAATTAACAGTAGAAACAAGTTTAATTTGTTTAACCCTAAACTTATAAGATGTCATTGACTTGACATATTTTTTATTAATGTTAATGGATGTTTTTAGGTCAAAATTTATCGTGATTATATTTATATTGTTATATATAGACTAGCGTTATTTTTTTTTTGATAAAAATTAGTTAGGATTTTTTTGTAATTATAACAGTATATTCTTAAATAATGTTAAATATGTTTTTTTTAATTGATTTTTTCGTCAATATAAGGTTAAAATAGTATTTTTCATATTTAGTGACAATTTATATACTCCATTCAATCAGAAAATCCATTAATTATATATATTACACACAATACAAATTATAAGAAATACATTTAATGTATAATAATTTAAATTAAAAATAATAAATTTAAATTTTAAAAACAAATAAAAAGTAAATTTAATTAATATTTATATCAACTTATTTAAAAAATAAATTTTTTAAATATATTTAACATTCAAGAAAAACAAAAAAGTTAATTAGTTATTGAATGTTTAAAACTATAATTACATAATAATATAATTTGTCTGAAATATACAAAAAATTATTTGTATAATAAAACTTAAGTATTTGTATCAACCTATATTTATCAACTAACTTATATCAAACGCTTTTAATTCAATAAATTAATTTATGAATTCAAAAACTTATAAATTTATATAAACTAGTGTTATTAATATACTCTACCTTTACACACATTTAAGATATACAATATTACATATTTAAAATGTACGATATTACTTAATTAAGAAACAAATAATATATGTAACAGTTTTTTATAGTCTCACTTAAAATATGCTAAGAAAATATTATGTAATTAAGTATAATCATGTTGGAAATGTATATTTTATTAATTAAATCAATTATTAATCTAAAAGTGTATTTTTCACACCAAAAACAAACCTGTAACCTTCAAAACTTCACAGGTTATCTAAAATTATTGGAATGATAGAAAAATGATAATAATATGAGAAATCGTGAAACTTAGAATTGTGGATAGAAAAGGAGAGTGGTGGCAGAGGCACTGTGATTGGTGGTGGCAATCGGTTACAGAATTTCCTCTTCAATTTGCAAACACAAAAGGTAAAAAAAATGTTTATCAACAACAATGGCACTGTGTTACCCGTGATACCGTATGGGTCTTATTCTTTCCGCCATTGTTGCTTTGCAGGGACCAAACAGCTGCTGCAGAAAATTGACACTCTTTTCTATCAATTTTGTCTCGTAATTGCATGTTTTCGATTGGTTACGTTGTTTTATTGGGTATTGCTTGGTCCTAATATTGATTGTTTCAAGAAGACGAAGCTTCTAGGTACTGTTTCTAGGTGAAAAAACGTTAACATCATGTGATCACAATTGAATTAATTAACTGAGTTTGAGAAATAATTATATTAATTGTAGATCTTAGTAACTTCTTGTTAATTAATGGTTAGAAATCTTAACAAAAATAAAATTTATTAAATCTATGTAGTTTTTCTTTTCTTGGTATGTGATTGGTGAAAATATGTTTGAAGTAAGAACTATGTTTGCAGTAAGAACTCGATTTTTGCATATAGAGCTAAAAAAGGGTTAAGTGTAATAATTATATACGTACATAATTGTGATCAAATAATTAGAAAAATAATATGGATTATCTCCAATATTATTTTGAATAATAAGAAATAATGTTAATAAAAGACTTAAAAATAAAATTACTGGAGACTAGAAGATTAACCTTATATGATGACAATAATTATGATTTTTTGTCCGATTTGTATCCAACACAGAGAGTATAGATATGCTTTCAGCAATGTTTGTTTAGTGAATATAGTATAAAATTTAAGTTCAGAATAAGCTTATCTATAATTTATACAAAAGAATATTTAACTACTTTAATTAGATTTTATTTTTTTAAAATCATATTATTATAATAAAATCGCGTACATGCTTACATTGATTTAAATAACAATAATATATTATTGTATTGTTTTAGTATTTAAATAGTTATTTAATCATTAACTATATTTTCTTAAATAATACCAGTGTAATAACATAAACATGTATGTTTTACCCGTACAAAATTTATAATTTTATATTATTACAATTTTAATAATATATATATATATATATATATATATATATATATATATATATATATATATATATATATATATATAAAGTGGGGGGATAGTAGGTGTTATCATGTTTGTATCAGCAATTTTCTTGTATTAAAACAATATAATTTTATTTTAAAAAGAATGTATTCAGTACTACTTTTAAGTAAAGAAATTATGTAGTTATTTTTTAAGAGAGGTGTGTAGTTATTTATCTTGTTAATAAAAAAATATTTTTATTCAGTAAAATATATTTTTTAATTAAAATTATGCCACAAATAATTAAAAATGTATATTTTCCTTTATATAATGGTATAAATATTTACAAGTATAAAATTTAACGAATTAGTAGGTAAATCATTATTATTTGATTAAATATAGTTTTAAATTTATATAAAATTAATAAATTTTGAAAAAAAAAAACATAAAGTAATCATTTAGATCTTCCATATATGATTATAGGCATTTGGTTGGGCATCTAATGGTTACTTCACAAAAACGTTTTTTAAAAAATTTTGTACGATGTTGTGCACCGCCTGATTAACCGTGAATTGAGTGGTAAAAATATATATATAAAGTCATTTCAACCCATCTAACCAATTAAATATAATGGTAACACTTTCAAGTCTGAAAAGTTTTAATATGTAATTTTGAATCTTACACATCTATGAACTCAACTTTTAGGGATGATAAAGTGCGTCAATATGGTTTTGTCCATAATTTTCTGAAGAAAGTTTGGAAGTCATGTGTGATCCTAGCACAGCCTAAATAGAATATCAAAATGATTTAATTCTTTCACATCCTGTCTGTCATGTGCAAAATCTTAGCCAAATTAAAGGTGTAATTTGAGGGAAGCCATGAATTTTCATCACTAAACTCTTCATTGTACATTCGTATGTTCTTTTTTCAAATATTTATGATTCTTTTTTTTTTTTACTATAATGAGAAATAAAAATTTATCTAATATTAAAAAAAGAGTTTTTTTTCCTTTTTTTACTTTAGTTATTGTTAAATATCATTTTACTTTTTAATAATTAGACTGGTGAAATTATTTGAATTAGGGTTTTGTATTTAATATCTCATCAATTTCAAACATTCTTAAACATATAATTCAGCATATAAAATATTTATTTTCACATAGAATTCGGAATGCATATAGATTATAAGTTAATATTTGTATTCTAAATTCTAATTGTATTCTAAATTCTATTATGTAATATAGAATTTGGAATATTTGTAGACATAGAATGTAGTCTAGATTTTATGTTTTGAAATACATATTTGTACTAAATAAGGGTGGAGCAAAATATTAAACGAAGTTGACAAACTATTTGATATCAACAAGTCAAACATAATGAAATTAGTAACATATAAAGTTTAATTGATTGATTAGAAGAGACTACGTTGATCATTTATAACAGATAATGTAATTATATAATTTTCAAATATTTACAATTTTCAAATATTTATGATCCTTTTCGTTTACCATAATAAAAAATAAAAATTTACCTAATATTAAAAAAAGAGTTTTCTGTTTTTTCTTTTTATTTTAGTTGTTGTTAACGAGTTTTTCCTTTTAATAATTAGACAAGAGAGAATATTTGAATTAGGGTCTTACATTCTATATCTCATGAATGTCAATCATTCTGGAAATTTAAACCATATAGAATTCAGAATGCATATATATATATATATATATATATATATATATATATATATATATATATATATATATATATATATATATATATATATATATATATATTTGTATTTCTGATTATACGTTAATATTTGAATTCTAAATTCTATTATGTAACTTAAGATTTGGAATACAAATTATGTATTTGTGGACAAAAAATGTATTCTAGATTTTATGCTTTAATATATATATA
>Ga0209700_108608_pt1 | contig 12879 bp, 3 predicted proteins | sample SiratroredBW_FD_187528 | JGI IMG/M metagenome (GOLD analysis project Ga0209700, IMG submission 187528) | Root nodule microbial communities of legume samples collected from California, USA - Siratro red BW (SPAdes) (version 2) | ecosystem: Host-associated > Plants > Roots > Nodule | place: USA... | reverse complement strand
TATATATATATATATATATATAACTTCAAAAAGATATTTTTAAAGATAAAACTATAAAAAATTAATAAAATTTAAAGTGAAATTGATGTTATGTTGAATTTTGAATGAATATTTAATTTCTATTTTTGAAAATTCAAATTATATTTTATTTGTTTTGACATCAAATATGGTGTATGGATCATATCATCTTACATAGGTGTAAAAATGAGTTCAAATATCTGAACTAATTCTAATTCATTACATATTTGAGCTGACATGAGTTAAAAAAATAAAATCTTTTAAATGTGATCAAATTAAATTTCACTTACTAAAACTTGTGGTTTAAATAGATTTAAGCTGAGTTAAATATAATTTGACTTGTAACTTATTAACAACACTTCCCTATAATTTTTAATTATTTATTACTTTTAATTATGTAAATTGACATTTTGTGTTTTTTAAAAATTACAATATTATTGAACAGTATTTAAATATTTTAAATACTTAATTTATTTATTTGTCTAAATGTCTAAATTAATCTTTAAATTTTTATTTACTGTATTTATAATATTATTTTCTATATTAACACCTTTATTCTACTGTTATAAATTAATGAATCGAAATTATTCAATTTAATTATACTGTAAGTATATAGAATAAATTGAGAAAACAAAATAATTTAAAGAAGTCAACTCACCAAATCTCTGATAAGTAGAAATTATTAAATTTTTTGTTTATAAAAAAAAGTGAATAAAAATTGAATTAACTTATTTATTGAATTAAATTGTTAAGTTAAAATACTTTAACACACCTAACCCCACACAAAAATACTTTCATTTTATATAAGTTTAATTGTTTTTGACGTGTCTCGCATTAAGGAACAAAGTATATTCTTTTAATTATTCAAAGTCGTTTTTTTATTGTTTTAATAAGGTAAGACTTTGACTATGCCTAACACTCATTTAAATCCAAAAACAAAGAGAAGCCGATATTTCGGTGATGACAGGATTTGAAGATAACAAATTAAAAAGTGATTGTTATATTTTTTTTATTCAATAAAAGTTATTAAATATATAACTTTTCATTTTTTTCAATTAAACCATCTTAATGTCTACTTTATTTATTTTTTGTTCTTTTCTTTACTCTTGTCTCTTTCTTTTCTATCAAATAAAACATTATGGAAGTATAAAAAACAAACTCGAAGAGTAATGAAACGGATTTTGTTTTCGGAAACAAGACAGACTATTTTGTTGGTCAGAACAAAAAAACTTGACACAGACATTAGTTATACTTTTTTTTTTCCACTTGAAGTTTAATAGGAAATAAATGGTTTAGATTTAATTAAAAAAATACCTCTTTCTATAAGCAAAAAATAGAGGATTTTTACTGACCATTTTAAAAAAAATGGAAACTCTAATTCACCACCTAAAATGTTTTGCAATAATATTCTTTACTTTCTTTTTATCTGATATCTAAGGTTTTCTCACGTATAATAATAAATAAATTAAATAAATTAGTTATAACATTTTCACTAAAATATTCTTATACTCTTCTTTATTTCATTCTTCCTAATTTTTGCACATTTAAATATACAAGTATTACACCTTTTTTTTTATACATCTAACTGTATATTATTAAACAATATTCTTTCTGGATTAATTTATTTATGGTTAATAACCAAACAATTTAGATTAATATAAATATTTATTTAAGAATATAATATTGTAAGTATAGTAAGAAGTAAAAGATAGGCAAATAAAATAAAAACATGAAAAACCTTAAAAAAACACATAAAGTTGAAAAGGAAGAAGTATTTAATAAAGAAAATAAACCGACTCAAACTCTATATTTTTTTAATAAATATAATTTATTATAAATCAACACTATATATGATTCATAATGAATCAGTAAGAGTATTACCAATCTCAAACAGAAAAATACATAAAGGATTGTTATTAAAAAAGATTATATTTTCTTTAGCCAAGTCACTCTTACAAAATTACCAAATTATATAATGAAGTTTGCATGTAACTATATAATATGATTTGATCAAAGTAAATAAGATATCTAACACATTATTTATCACAAAATAATAAATATTTTAAGTATAAGATTAAATATTTGTAAATGATTAAAAATATGATAACAATTGATACAATAACTCAATAATTTTGTTAAATTAAACTCTAAAATCATCTTAATAAATAAATTTAAATTTAACTCAATTTTATAAAATTAAATTATATAATAAAATCTACAAACCATTTATATATTATTATTATATCATATCCTTGAATTGACATAAATTCTTCCCGTAAGGAAATATGATAAACCACTAGAATCAAGTGTCACATTAAAATAATCCTAATTTATTATGTAATTCTCCGTAGAAACCGTCCTAGAACTGGTCAAAAAGTCCCATGTAAACTAACAAAAATGTAAAAGCATATGTGCATCAGATAATTTAAAATAATGCCACTACATTGAAATATGAAAACCATTTAGTACTTAACTTTAAATGGTAATTACTTTTTAAAATATATTAAATATAATTTAATGATTTAAAATTATGGTTGTGCAATCTACCTTTTTAAAAACCTCTTAATGATCTTAATTTTTTAAAAGTTAATAGATTGGTTTAAAAAAGTAAGAAAGCTATTTTTTATATATAATAAAATACGATTAAATAATTAACACTGTAAATTTTAATTTTTTTAATGCATATTACTTTTTATTTCTTTTCTCTTTTTAAACACATTTTAAATAAAAAAGAAAATAGCTTTCGCTTATCGCAGACGTAGATGATCCTTATCTTTAGTTTGTAGTTAGCTGCGATTGTAAAGTTGGAACAAATGAAGGCATGAATGTTGGAGCCCAAAGTCAACTCTTGAATTCTGCTTCACAGTATAATTATTCGTGTCTAAATTAACATAATTTTACTTTTTTTATTCGAAGAATTTAAACAGTTTCCTCATTTAAAATACTAAATAAATAAACATTACATCCTCGTATTAAATGGATCATCCTCATATCTCTTTTTTTTTTTTTTTTGGCATATACACACATAAAAACTAAAAACAAAATTTAAAGAACAAGTTTTTTTCTCACTATTTCTACGAAAAATACTTTTCTCATTCTGAACAAAAAATGGACTTAGTTGTTTCCATTAAATTGGCTTTTATCAGCATATGGAGAATAAATCATCTCACGTTTATTTTTTTCTTCAAATTTCGTTATGATATAATTACTTCTATTTTCATGTATACAGAGAAAGCAATATAAAAAATTAATTTAGTATCATGTCATCGATCTAAACAGAATTTAGTTTGAATACAAAACAAAATTAGTTTTGAATTTTGTGAATGAAAGACCATTTAAAAGGAGAAATTTTATTCAAAATATCACATATTTAACAAAAATTAGTTATATCAGTAATACAAGAATATAAAAATGGTTTAAATATATTTCAAATCTTTAATATGTGACTATTTTTATTTTAATTATTAAATAGCTTTTCAATTAAGCTGGATGCTTAATAATTCAAATTTGTCATTTTAATTCTCTAAAAAATTTAAGATTTCTCTTTTAATTTCTCAATTTTTTATCATAAAGTTTGATATAATTTATGTAATATATGTCAATACAAATATAAAAAAAAAATCTTAGTGAAAATATACTATTATTCAGTACTTGAGATTATAGGATACATGTCATAATAGAAAAAAAACATTTCGATAACAAAACTAACAAAGAGTAACATAAAGGGCTTAAAAGTTATTGATAGTGTAAACAACATTCTCAATCATATATTTTAAACCCTAAAAATTTGACACAAGATGATTGAAAAGCTTCTATTGCAAAGAAAATGGGTTGTGCCTGTTAGGAAAATGTAGGGGAAGATGTATACAAAGTGGCCACGTTTCTCCAAATCATCATTTAGCCGCCATAATATGTGGGGAAAAGGAATATTCTACTATATCTTTTTTATTTTACTATCTATTATTAGCTTAGTCCAAGTGAATCTATTTGATAAATAAAGGATTCTCTTAAAAATTTTGAAAGTCTGGTTCTAATTCTAATTATAAAAATTGGTATTTTTTTCTTATTATTTAAAAATTAAACAAAATTTTTATTTTTCAAATATTATAACACAGTTGCACTTTTATAAAATAAAAAAATCAAATTATTTTTTGTTGATAAAAATTACATCTTTCTTTCTTTCTTAGGTCTTTTTAATATTTCCCAATATAATTAAAAATACTTTCTTTAAAATAAGTTAAAGTAAACACCATTGAACTCATAAATAGAAGTACTTTAATGTTATAATCTATCTAGAAAGTGTATAAATGGCTCACATGTCAGTGTGAAACCCATTGTTTTCTTATATTGAAAACCAAAATACATAAACCGCGAAATTTCCGAAAGTAACTTACAATGTCCGAGTAGGCACCACCTTAACGCCAGCTTCCACGTAATTTTGCTTTTACGTGTATCTTTTTGTAAAACAATGTATTTCTTTTACCAACACAACACTTTAGTGTAATTAAATAATGTACTAAAATAACACTTTTTCGTACCATAAATACAGAACAAGCCCAAAAATTTACACTATTCTCGGTGCTAAAAAATCCTCCCTCTTCTTCCCCTTTCTCTTCTTCCCCACACCCCTGTGCATTCTCTTTCTAATCTTTATTTGCACAGAGGCTTTTCCATTTTCACATAATTTTACACACTAAATTCATCTTTCTTTTCCTTTTTTTCTTCTTCTTCTTCTTCCTCTTCTTCTTTCAGGTACAGAAGAATGGCAACAAATAACTCCACAACTGATCACAACCGAAAACCAAGTTTGCCTCCACGAAGGGGTCAGATCAAAGCTCAAATATTTAGCAGCTTGGTCAAATTTGTGGTCACTTCTTTCTCAAAGGATGAACAGGACAAGGGTGATGACAATGGTGGTGCCTCTGCAAAATCGACTCCACCACCAAGTGATTACAACTCCGATACTTCCTAGTCTCAATTTCCCGTTAAGCTTTGAAATTAATCATTGAAACTGGACGAGTATGATATTTTTACCCTCGAATTTTAAAGTTTTTCTGATAGTTTCAACTTCCCAAAAACCAATCTTTTTTATTTTTTTACAAAAAAAATGAATGGTTTTTGAAAAGTCAAATTTATCAGAAGAACGTTAAAATGACAGAGACAAGAATACCCATCTCGATCACGCAAGGTGGTTAATTTGAAGGTTTATTCTGGAATATGATGAGACTTAATCTACCACGTTCGACCGTGGTTGGTTCTCTTACAAAGCTTTCGGTAAGAGAAATTATCACCAAATTGAAAAAAAAAAAAAAAAAAAAAAGCATTCGTGTCTGTTCGTTTTTTATTGCAGACTGAAGCTGCTACTACTGCTGCATCTATAACGTTGTCCACGTCTTCTCTCGTACAAATCGAAGATGCTGTGTGATGCGATTAAGTTAAGTGATAAAATCCCGAGAAACCTGTTGTTTTTGTCATGGTTGCTCAGGGCCAAGGTTTTTTTTTTTTTTTTTTTCTGTTAAAAAAAAACAACAAGCTTGTTGTTTTTGTTGTTACGTTGGTTTGGTTTTGTCTGTATTCAGTCTTCTTATCCTCTAGCTAGTGTTTTTAGAATCATGACTAGAGGGAGGTGGTTTGTGATCTTTGTACTTTTTTTTTTGCTTTCAGTTTAGTTTGTAATTTTCCTTCATCTGCTATCTATGAAAACTCAGTTGTTTGTCCAGTTATTTTTTTCCAGGACATAATTCTTTGTTTAATACAACAACATTTAATATTAAATTTATATTAAATTATTAAATTTAACAGTTTCAAATAAAATCTGATTGATAATACTAATTACTAAGGTAACACCCCAATTTGTAACAGATAAGAAAATTTATATATTTTTTCCTATAATTCGGTTGTTAGCTTAATAAGGGAAGGAAGAGAAAGATGGTTTTTTAATTTGACAATATTAAAAAAAGTTTAATTGATTATTTTTAGTTTCTTACAGTGAGGTGTCTAAGTTTGTTCTTGAACTGATAAAATTCAGTAAACAGTTTTTGTTAAATATTTTTAAAAAAGTGAAAAAAAGCTTACAATAGTTTAATTATAACAAAATAATTAAAAGAAAGCGTTTTTTTATTGTTTATTAATTTTTATCTCTTCTTTTCGGAGTAGTTATTCCCTCTATTTTTTATTTTTATTTTTCAAACGTAATACATTGTAACACAACAGAAATTGTAAACGAACATCTACAAAAAAAAAATAATAATTACAAAAAACCGCCTCTTTATTAATTGTTACAATATACTAAATTACAATTAAGTAAAGCATAAACTAATGCAACGAAAGGAATTTAATATCTTAAATTTAGTTTATTCAGATCAACATTATTGGACTTGCTTAATTTGAAAATAAAAAAAAAAATCAAATTTTCCAAAATTCTTTCAACTGCTAGTTGCTGTGGGGGAAAGTGACGTGTCGTTGATGCGAGAATTGGCTCCCCAACAACTTTGGGTTCAACTATCGAAATGTTTTTAGTGTATTTTTTTTTAATGTTTTTTCTAGCTTTAATTCGTAACTTCATTCGTGAATAAAATATATCACAATAATAAATAGTGTGCATGAATTTTCCAACTATTGGCATAATTTTGTATAAAAAAATACACAACGTGATGTATGCAGGACATAAAGTTTATCTTAATTTCACTTTTTTCTTGCAAGTTGTTAAGATATACTTAAAAATTATCCAAACTCTAGGGTGAGTTAGTGTTCATGATTTTTTAATATATATTCCATTGTATTTTTTACTTATTATGAATGAAATGTAATAGACATTTGAAACAGTGAAATAGACTTTAAATTTCATGTCCCATTATATTAAAATTATATTCAACCGATATAAATGTATTTTTTAAAGCAATCTACAAAAGTCAACAATGTTATCACATCTACATAAATGATCAGATATTACTTAAAATAATATATAACTAAAAATAAATAAAAATAACTTTTAAACCATGTTCAACAACATATAGAAAAATAAGTCAAGTCATGTGCTATACTTAAATCGTATAAGGAGAATTTCGCCTTTCGTTGTGACCTTACAACATTGAAATAAAATTATATAGTGTAAACATTCATGTGAGCTTCACAAAAATATTTAACAAATTTATGTGATCTTTACTAAAATATTCAACAAATTGTAAGGTATTCATTACACTACTTAACCCTGCAAAATCTGTACTTTAGTATCTCCCTCTATAAAGATTAATTTGTTTAGATCTTCTTGACAAAGAAAATAATTAAATTAAATAGAAAAAATATCAAAATAATAAAATGATTTTTTATAAGGTGAAAGTTAAAGCAAATATTTTGTAAAATTAAAGTGAGTCATTGTTAAAGATTCAAGGACTGAAATGAAATTTTACTCATGAAATTCCAAATGAAGCCAAGGAAAAGGTCACTTTCAAGACGCGTAGTGTAGATAATGTTATTGAAGAATTAAATGTTACAAAATTCTCATCTACTACAAATAAATTCTCATCTACTACAAATAAATTCAGTTCACATAAGAGTTGTCATATTTTCCAAAGAGAGAATCATTTTATAGGAAAATGTCTTTATCTACGACCCCCCAAAGTGCTGTGGAGCTTCTTAATATAAGGTGCACTTCATTTATATGATGGCATAAATGTAGAATTTTTCACTTATGTTTCTGTAGTGCCGAAAACAAAATATTTTACCTTTTAAATTTTCTCACATTTTCATTTTACCAAACATTTATTTATGGTGTCAAGATATTCTAGATCGTATATATTACAACTAGAAATAGTTATTTTTTATCTTTAATATTATATGACATTAATTAATTGCTTAATATTAAATAAATAATTATTTTAATATATTATACTATGATATTAGCATATATCATTTTAATAAGTTCTTAAAATCTATAAACTAAACATTATTTATCTATCTTAAAATCTTAAAAGGACAAAAAAATTATTTTGAAAAAAGAATTTTACATATAAAAAAATTGTTGATGGCGACCAAAATTAGAATTGCTAATTTCATGTGGACTTACAATGTATTTTTAAAATATTATAATGCTAGTGCCTTCATCACTAACTCGTCAGTTTTTCTATCAATGTACGCGCCTTTTCACTTAATTTAACACCTTTTCTATGAGTAAAACGGGTTATTTTATCTTTAATTAAAAAATATTAATAGTTGATAGCTTTTGATAATATACTTTCTTATATAATTCAAAGTCTAATCTTCTTTTCTTCTTAAGCGTATCCTTATCTAATATTCCTTTATAATGGTGCAACATGGAAATATCAATGCATTAATACATGTATAACAAATTTAAATATCTATATTTACATCTCTCGTTATATATATATAAGAATGTAGTGTTAATTATTTTAATCCTTCATCATTAATATATTTATTTTTAATACTATATATACGTGAATGATCAAAATAAAATTTCTGAAAAGTTTTTTTTTTCACGACAGAGTTAAATTCATACGAAGATAAAAGATATTAATATATTCTACTTGTTATTTTTGAATTAAAAGAATGATAATCATGGATTTTTTTTTCAAGTTAACGTATAAAAAATTTAAAATTGATATATAAAAAAACAAAGATATTAATATATTCTAGTTACTATCTATAAATTAAAAAAAAAAAAACTGGTAATCATCGTTTTTTTTTTTTAAAAAGGTGAAAAATTTTAAATTGATATATATATATATATATATATATATATATATATATATATATATGTATGTATGTATAATTATTAAGAGGAAACTATAACTTGTTTTATCCAACCCACTTCAAATTACCTTAAAATGACTTGATTTGACACGGTTTATGAAAAAATAAATTACAATAAAAATAATTTAGGTCAATTTAATATGAGATGACCATACGAGTCACTTAAATTTAAAATAATATAAAACTTTCCAGTAATACTTAAATTCAAAATAGTGTAAAATTTGCCAATAATTTTAGTAAACATCCATCCCAATAATCTCGATTGGTCCTAACAATTATTTTTGTCAATATCTCAATAATAAAAAGTTAAAAAAAATGAAAATAAGATATCTTCAAATAATAGACAACCAATGCTTGTCACAAAGAAAGGAAGGTTGTTGTGCTCATCCTTTCGAAGCTCATTGATGGTCAATGAATAAAGATTATGGTACATTGATTTTCTCATTACAATATGCAATAATCAACAATAAAGTGGTGTTAATAATTTGCTACAATTTTTTTTAAAAGACTTTTCTTTTAAACTATAATTGTTACGTTTTCATTTTATTTCTTATTACGAAATGTTTTATACCATTACAATTCTTATTTTGCTTGTATATGGAGATATAATTGGTTGTTTACCATCATCACTATTATTATATATAAGTACTTAAGGTATTCAAAATTACACAAGTTTTATTGTACATCATGAATGAATTTTAGTGTGGAAAAAAAGTTATCGGTTATTGTAATTCCCCTAACAATACCATTTTGGATTCTAGATTTTGCAGACCAGAGCATTAAATGGGTACAAAGAGTGTCTTGGGGATTTTGTGAACAAAGTCCAATATCAGTGATTACTTTATCGTAGTTCGTTTCTTTTCCGTACAATTTTCTTTCTCACATGTTATCCCTAGTGGATTATAATATTTATTAAGGTTTGGTGGTTTCTTAAACAGAAGACAAAAACTATAGAATGGAATAGCACATTTATTTCGTTGTATACAATAGGTTTATCTGGCAGCAATGGCTGTTTCCCACCATGGAAGAGTCAACGTCACGAACAGCTAGCTAAATGTGCTTCAGTGGACGGTGGTGACTTTGAAAACCCTTTTCTTTGTTTTTTTCTGAGTACGGTTTGCAATAATAGATTTAGGTAACAAACAAGCACAAAAAAAATGGTATATAAGAGATTCACTTCGAAGAATGATATCAGAGTATATATATATACTAGATACAGTTTTTCTTTTATAAAATGGTTTTATGATATAGTGCCATGTCACAAAAGTCAAATTATTTTCTTTTGGCACCATCATTCATTGTCTTTCATATCTCTCGGACTGTATGTAGTTTGGAAACAAGTTTAATAGGAATCTTCACCTTCACTTTATGTTAATTTCCTCTCACCCACTGTATATGATGCCAAAGTTGTTATGGATAAGAATATCGACACAAGCATAAGATTAGTTCTAGTAGATATTATGATTGAACACCCTTAAAAAAAATTGAACTTTTTAACCTTGTTTTTCATTATTTCCTCATATATTCATTTGAATATCTTTGAATGTAAATTTGAATTGCGCGATCATTAAGGGAAATTGTGTACTCTTTATGTTAAATTTTATCTAACACTACAAATGACAACAAGAATCGATTAATAAGATTGTATTATTCCCACTTCATGTTAAAATATTATTATGGTCAATTATTATATTTGAGATATTATTTTTTTTAAAGTTTGAAGTGTAGTTGAGATTTTAATTATAAAAGGCATCTAAGATAGTTAAGGAAGAAAGATTTTATTTTTAAAATACATCTAAGAGAGTTAAGAAAGGAAGATGTAATATAAAATTGATCAGTCGAGTGGTCCAAAATAACCACTTAGCAATATTAGTTAAACCAAGCGACTTTTTTCCAGACCTCAACAGGCGTAAATATCATTTTGACAAAGTATTACTGATAGCAGACATGTCACAATTATCATATAGAACAAGTAAAATAAAGTAAATATAAGGTCTTTAATAATTTGGGTCTTTGGTCCATTCACTAAAGGCTCATTTAGAAGCCTATAAATAAGAAGATAGACCTAAGACATGAGATATTAATATTCTAATCCAAAACATCCTATAATAGTTAGACCTTTAACTAACTTTAGCATTGGAGTATTTGTAGGGATCTTTCCCGGGACCGATAACTGAATCGAAGACATAGGAAGAACAACATCAAGACGCTAAGAGCTTGGAGCCAACTGAAGATTTGTGGATTAATCAAAGCTAGACAGTTGTGTAGTAATAAAAGATGTGTATAAATTGACCTTGACCTCGACTATAGTCATGTGAGACTATCAGTCGTCCGAAACAAGCCCCCCAGTCGAAAACTAAGGGAACAAGGTTTTCACCGATGGTGCTAATCCTACCCAAGACATTGTTTGTTTTAAAGTTTGAAACTCCGTCATAACTTTGTCTTTAGAAAAACATCTTAAAAAATTAAGAGAGAAAAATATATTTAAATTGAACTTAATCTTGACTTTAAAACATTATAAAACTATTGAATATATCAAAATATATACCAAATTAATCAATAATATAAATATTGTTTTAAATATTTTTAGGTATAACTTTGTTTATTATAACCCTCCAATTCAATTTAAATGTAATTGTTTAGTAAAAAAAACTAATGTTGTTGCCTTAAGATTATAGTTACAAGAGTTAAATTTTAATTAAGGTATGCAAAAAAATGTATACATTTACTAACTGTGTAAATAAATTTTGTGTGAAACAATAATTATTCATACATACTTTACTTTTGATTAAATATTCTTCATTATTTTTATATATCTTTGACTTAATTTAGTTTTTCCTATCACAAAAATGTGTTTTTTATTTTTTTATTTTTCAAATAAATGTCTTTAGGAAACACAATCGAACACATGCTCTTTCCTCTACTTAATGTATTCAAGTTGCAGTCTAAGTTCAACAACATATATACAACAAATGATTTAAACAAGAGTTAAAAGAAGAAAAGCAGAAGCCAAAACCTTGTAACAAGGGGTAGACTTGGTGTCAATAACTAAAATATCAAAGTCAATATATGTTCCAGGCATTTCTACCTGCCACATCCACTCATATCTTTTCATTCCTTTCACCTTAATTGTAATCAGAGTGAAGAAGTTACGCTCTAATTTAATTAAAGTTTGTAGATATCATAAGGGATCTGAATTCATCTTCTACCAATGAACATGCATATCAGATCGTAGAAAATTGACATGTTACACTTCTTAAAATAATATATCCCTCATATATGATGTGAAATATTACTCATTCTAAACCGCGTGACAAATTGTTCATATAAACACCTTTGTTCAATGTTTTGCTAACTTTACCAAAAAGTTTGTCAAAAATAGGTCAATATACATATATAAATAAATAAGGGTTAATATTACGCATATAAATGTAAGAATGTTTAGATTAAATATTATATGACTTGATTATAATTAATTGAGGAATCATGTTAATAAAATTTAAAGCTCAAAAAGATAAACATGTATATAAGTTTTATCAAACATACCTTCTGGTTACGTGAAAATAAATGCATGAACGATTGAAAACGCGTCCAAGATGAGGATTGAAAGTGAAATGTGGTGATGATAAACATGAATTCAAATATTTTTTAAATTAGTGATAATATCTTTATCAGTATTTAAAAAAAAGTGTTTTCCTTATTTTGTGAAATAAATAAGAGAGTGACATTTTATTTTTATAATTCTTTTATGGAACGTAACCAAAAAATATTTTGTGGAATTTAGAATGCTAAATTAAACACTAATGTGTTTTTCTGTTATTAAATTAAAATGCATTAACTAAAAGTACTAAGCCTGTTAAACTGGTAACCTTTGCACGAGATAATAAGAAAGGAGAGAAAAAGGGTAGTGAATATGCCATTGAGGAGGACACCTTTTTATTCTGTTTGTCAGTTTTCTTTGGGCTTTATTATTGGGCCTATGTTCCTTGCCTATTTTATGGGCCGATTCAGTGTATTTGGCACTGCATCCATTGCTGGTTGTTTTCTGTTTTTTTTTTTTTTATTTTTTTTTTTTTTTTTTTGTTTTTTTTT
>Ga0209700_108607_pt1 | contig 12879 bp, 3 predicted proteins | sample SiratroredBW_FD_187528 | JGI IMG/M metagenome (GOLD analysis project Ga0209700, IMG submission 187528) | Root nodule microbial communities of legume samples collected from California, USA - Siratro red BW (SPAdes) (version 2) | ecosystem: Host-associated > Plants > Roots > Nodule | place: USA... | reverse complement strand
GCAATAACTCCTATGTTACCCTTCATCTTCACATGCGTGCCATCATCAACAGCTGCTTTTCCTGATGCAATGCTCATCAAACAAAGGAGAGGAACAAACACATGCATGCTACCCATAATACCAAACAACATCACTCTTTAGCTAGTTATGTATCATTCATGTATTCCTTTATATGTAGTCCCAAACACTTGTCAAATCAACGGGACGTCTTTTACACTCCTTTCATTGAGTCAAAATTCTATTCTTCTAGACTGAAAGAAGTTTAATGGTAAAGAGTAACGACTTACCTTCATTTTTAAGATACTTGTCTAATTAATAATAATAGTTGTCGATGTGAATGGCATCACTCAGAAGAAAACAAGGGATGATTAAAAAAGGGACCTCTGGATGTATATGTTTTTTTGCTTATCATCAACCAAAGATTACTCCTTGAGGATATTTGGTTCAGGGAAAACAGAAATCTAATTTTTCTTTCCTTTAAGATAATTTGGAAGAAAAAGAAGATGTAAAATATTTTAAGTCTATTGATTGTGTATTAAATGGCTTCGTAAACTCAAACTCTTGAATTCTAAATCTTGAATCTAAAAATGAGAAGTTCTACTTAATATTAGTTAGATTATTTATTGTATATCACCTATATTAGGTGTTTTGTATTAATTGTTTTAGCGATTTTGTGTCATTATATTTACTTAGTTATATATATATGATATTTGATTTTTATGAATGTTGTAACGAGTGATTCTTATAATGATATCAAATCTTAAGGATCAAGATATACAATATATAAATTTATTAAGTAAAGAAGATATTCTAACTTCGCCTCATAATCTTATAAGTTAGATCAGAAAACAAAACAATAAAAGAAAGAAAATAAAAACATGTATAAATCCTTTCATCATTTCTTCTTGTACCAACTCTAATAGGTCTTTTAGCAGCTTTCGAATCACCTTTACTCAACTTCTCTGGTTTCTTAAAAGTCTATACACACCTTTTCAATTCATCTTAATCATTAGATAACCCTTGCTCCACCCGATCGGTCCTATACTTGAAAACCAACTTACACTCCTCCTCAAACTTAAAAGAAAGAACCTAAGTAACTTACATGCCTGGTTGCAGCCCCACAAGGTATGAACCAATACCAGTTAAGTGCAAACTAGAAGGACTAAAATGAAACCATGAACTTCCAAACTCGTAGCCACCATGGCATCAAGCTTAACCCCAATAGAACCATGAGAAATATTTTAGTGTTTTTTCTAGTAGATATAAATCATATTTAGATGATCTACTAGGCCTACGGGATGATTAGACTAGATCATCATGACCATTGGAATCTAAGTTAGAAGTCTCCTCCTCCAAAATATTTGTTCACCTTTTAGAAACAAAACTCTATATACCAGTACCCTGTAAAGAATTGTCTTTAGAAGCAATATGTTTAGAACTATTATTATTTATCCCTAGAACGACTGTAGTGGAGGGGGATTAAAATCCACAATATTTACATTTTCATACTTATCATGTGACAAGTTTTCATCCTGAACAAACAATTTAGAAAAGGAATTTTAAAAGAGTTAAATATCAAACGAGTGAGTCAAGTCACCCTTAAGAGAAATATGTTGTATATACTCAACATTCTAAATTGGAGAGGCTTGTTGAGAATCATCAACAAGACGTGACATCCCATCTAAACTATCTTCCTTATCAAAGTCATTATTAGGAGAAACAACATCACTTCCTAAAGAAGATGGTTTAGAGTCATTACCAGTAGCGAAATTAACAATATTAACCATCTCAGTATGTAGTTTCACATTTTCCTTTCTTGTCCCCAAGTTGGACTTAGGAACATAATGTTGTTTAAACTTCATTTGTTAATCCGACCTGTCACTTTGAGGTAATGTCTAGAAGTAGAAGAGGTATGGCCAATCATTTTATAAAAAGAAGAAAAAGATGAAAGTTGTTCATACTCCATATTAGCCACAAAGGTACAGCTTGGACGCTCCACTAAAAGTTGTTGCAATAGATATGAGAGCAGATCTACATTAACAAGCACTTGAACATAAAAGCCAATGATTTTCTTCATAGTGCAATAATCTAACTCAAGGGGAGAACCAACCCGTCTTGCTATAGTGAAATAGCACGAGGTTTCCAATGCTCCAAAAGGAAGCCATGAATTCTGACCCAACATTGCGCATCAGTAATTAGTTGTTGGAACAAAGTTCTTAGTCTAGGCAAAGACCCGCAAAAATTCTAAAGAAAGATTCCAAGATCTAACTGTCAACACACACTCAATGTCTTCCAATGAGGTAAACGAAAACTAATAGAATCTCTTGCCAAGAGGAATCACCTTCCAAGAATTAAGAGATTTCCAAGTAAGGTTTAACTTCCTACACACGTCTAAGTGCGTTAGAGACTTGTCTCCTTTAGCAAGAACAATCTTACCATGCAACTGATTCTTACACTCTTTAACCCTGAGCAAATACATTTTTTCTAAGATATGGACAAAGACAAGATTTCCTCTAATGTAAGGAGAGGGTAACTACGACAGAGGGATGTCACAAGCGTTATTCAAAGGCTGAGGCATCCTAGGAGAATAGGAAGCCTACAAATTGTACACCCATTATGTAGGAAAGAACAAACCACGAGAAAAAATCACAGTCCACCACAAGAAGACACAATAGGAACAAATACGATCATCTAGGAAATATCACTACACTCGCACTAGGACAAATGCGAATAAGAGAAAAACTCACCATAAGAAACCCTAATTCTCTCTAATTAAGGTTGTTGTAAAGCCAACACTTATTAACTCCCTCAATAATCATAAAAAGATGTAGCTCAACCATCTGAAGACCGACCTGGGGAGGTCAGCAATTGAGCTCGGCTTTTTAAGGATCGGTCTTGGGAGCTCGACTATATAGCTCAGCCTTCTGGAGATCGGCACACGCAGCTCGACATCATGGAGATCGACTATGGAGTTCAATCTCGAGGTCTCCTACACAGAGCTCGTCCTTTTAGAGATCGATCTGGGGAGGTCGGCATTTGAGCTCGGCCTTCTGCAGATCGATCTTGGGAGCTCGACTATACAACTCGGCTTTTTGGTCATCAACCTATGGTACTTGGCCATTTGGAGATCGGTGAGTTCAGTGTCTTGATCACAGAGCTCGGCCTTCTAGAGATCAGCCTGGGGAGGTCGACAATTGAGTTCGACCTTCTGAGGATCAGTCTTGGGAGCTCAGTGATTCACCTTGAGAGCTCAACCAAGGGACGTTGGCTATGGAGCTTGGCCATTTGGAGATCACACTGGCGAAATTCATTCTTCATTTGGTAGTTCAAATTTCTTTGGTTATTGTGTGTGAAGGGATATTTTCATGCAAGTACTGTATCACTGGATGTATAGTTTTGAGGGTAAGGTTTGTTAAATGTTTATTTTGTAATAGAGTTGGATCCCATCAATTATATTCTTCGCTGTTAAAAAGATAAAATAAAAAAATAATATTAACATGATTTTTTAATATGAAAACTATTTTTGTAAAAGAAAATTAAATAATAAATAAGGCATTCTAGATATACAAATTTTAGTTTTATCATAAAAAAATATTTTTTTAAATAGCAAAATTAATACTTTTTTAATCTCTCATATTCAGGGATCCAATGTAAAAACACCTCTAAACTACCTAAATATGTGATGGTGGAAAAGATTCATGATAGAATAGAAAATGTGATGAGAACGATAATGTACCTAACTAAGCCGTCACCAGAAATATTTGCATTCATTTTTTATTTAATATGAGACTTCGTCATCAATAGTCTCGAAATTCCTCCTTTAATGTTGGAACTTTCTGCGTGTTGAATTTCAGAGTAATGAAACTTCTAAGATTCATATTGATAAACCAACATAAGTATATTTTATTATGTATTTTATGTTCCTTAAAACATATAGGACTTGCCAAGAAATCTGAATTGGTACTAAAGTCGCCTCCATGCGAATAACGACTTCAAATAAAACACACTTAGGGAAGTTTACTTCTGTTAGTTATGTGTAATAAATTAGTACCATTTAATAGGAATATATAAATACATATATATGTATTATTTTCGTACAATTCTTTTTATTATTTTCTTCGTATGTATATTAAAAAATGACTGCAGTATCTTCATCGAAATTTTATAAAACAATTTAATTTTGACTCAAGTAATTATCACTGACTTCTTCATAAAACTTGTTACAGTAAAAATTGTATCTAAATAAAACAAATTTGAATATGATTTTTTTTTAACTTATACCAGCTTGTAGTTGTTTAGTTATATATATATATATATATATATATATATATATATATATATATATATATATATATATATATATATATATATTAGATTATATCATAGTTTAAATTTAATCGTAATGAACCTATGATGTGAGAAAAATTCCATTATTAAATAATTATATTTTTGGTATATTTTTAACACGATTATTATAAAACATAATATTATTAGTATAAAAACATCATGCATACACATATATGCGGTGATAAGATTTCCGCGTAAAAAGGCTTTTAATAGCATACTTAGTTAATATTTTATATTTGTTAACATGAGTATATTATCACGGAGAATAGATTATTTTGCATTAGTTTTACATTGACTTATCATATAGAAATTTTGTATTGATCTTTCTTATTTTTATAAGTATTCAAAAATGTTAGTAATAAAGTCCTTTTATAATTAACATAAAATATAAATATCGGCTTGAAAATAAATGCATTTCTCTTTGAATTAAATGATGTAATTAAGGTTCGAGCAATTATATTGATCTTTACTGTACTAATTATACTAATTAAATAATGTAATGTTTATGTTGAGTCATCATAACCGACCACGAATAATATCTATTTAATATTAATATTATCAAATAAATACTTGCATATTTTTACTTAGAAAAATTAAATATTTTTATACTGTTAAATTTTGTGTCATTGTATTTTTCATTGTATAAATTTAAGATTCATGGTTTTAGTTCGTATATTTTGAATAAGATTTTTTTTTAGTCCTCTAAACGTGGTTAAATATTTCGTTTATATCACTAATAACTACAAGTCATTTATATAACCGTTCACTTTAATTTTAAATTATTTATCATATTTAACCACATGCTTAGTTTCCTTTTTAAAATTTTATTTTAACAGTATATTATGTCTAATTTCGTCAAGAATTTTTTGTTTCAAATTGCCAAGACTAAAAAGATCGATTTTAAAATTTAAGGACGAAACATACTCAAATTTTAGAGAATAAAAACTTGTTTGGTTTTTTCAAGTTATGTTAGAACTTTTTTGTATTTTTTTTCTTTAAATATGAAAAACGGATTCGATATGTACTTTTTAAAAAAAGAGACAACATAATTAAACGAAGATCTTCTGTGATTTTATCAAATTATACAGACATCCACTTTTTTTTTAAATTATATTATATGTAAATCTTCTTTTTAAAAAACATTACATTTTCTCTCATTTTTACATATTCTTCCTCTAAATTCTTAAAGCATTATATTTAAAGTCTTAATAAAGGAGATCATTATTAAAAAAAATAGTATAAAAATAATTTTAAAAAATTGTAAGAACCTATATTCTCTTTAAAAGAAATAAAGCCATGGATATTAGTTTAAAAAGTTCATCTCTCAATAAAAAATAAATATACATTCATTCTTGAAAATAAATATACATTTATTCTTGAGTTGTTTGTAAGTATCCTTCTTGTTAAAGAAAAGAGAAGGAAGAGTGTCAAAATCATAGATGGATTATTCTTTAGAAAATTAAATTTTCAATTAATTTCATAAATATTTGTAAAATTTATTTTTGAAAGAAATAGATGATAAATAATGCATGTTAGATGATTGGATTAACAATTAATTTTATAAATATTTTTAAATTTATTTTCAAAGAAGATAGACAATAGATAATCTATACTTGAGAAAGAGAATCAATAACACAAATTTATACACTTCGATTTGGCCTATATAGAGTCTTCTAATGTAAATTGTAATGAGTTTTATTATATGAATCAAATTATAAGTGTTATTACTATCACTTCTAATATACAATGAATACATAAATTCATTTATGACTATCTATGTAAACAACATCTTTCTAGACTAAGTAAGTAATACGTTTCTCTGATGTCTTCAGATGTCTACTTAAACTATTGAATTTAAGCACAAGTGCACAAGGTCTCTTCAAGCAAAGTACATATATTTTCAAGTTATATAACAATATAGTTTTATTTGGTTATAAGGTCTATATTGATATGAGTTTATATGAAATACACATTTCTTATTTTGGATATCACTACTCCATAAGTATGAAGAGATTATAATTAAGATCTTTTTCTTTTATATATTGTGTAGAAAAGTTATTATTATAATACTTAAAGTGTTTTAGCACATTTTTACATGCACATGAGATTGTTGATAATGTTTTAGAACCTTAGTTCTTCTTGCATACATGTGTTCCCATTTCAATGTATTTTAAATCATTTTAAGTCGAAATTTTAGTATTTCTTTATGATTAACTACTGACATCCTCTAACTATCCATATAATGTTTATACATTAGTAAGAATACTAAAAGGAGTTAGTTCACATTAACAATTATTGAGACTTCGCATTTTTAAAAAGTCTAAGTACACAGATATTAAATGATACAACATCTTAATAATGAGTCTACTGCAGATCGCTTCTCATATTGCATTTTACTTGACTTTGATGGCCTAATGATTTAGGCTTATATAAAAGTCATTTACTATTAAGTACTTCTAGTGAGTTGTTAACTCTTAATTCTTTTTAGATATTTATCTAATGAATACTTGTGTCTTTTGAAATTTAAAATATCATTCTCTTCATCTTCATTTTGTATTAAAATATTAAAATGAAATATAAGTTTTAAGTAGGAATTAAAATATTAAAAAAATGTTTAGTATTTTAAATAGATATTAAAATTGAAACTTTTTATTATTTTAAAAGCATACCTAAATGTAAAATTTTGTCACAATATTTTAAAGTTGAGATTCAAATTTTAAACTAGGTTTTACTAGGAATTATAATTTTAAATTATGTTTTAATATTTTAAATTAAGTATTAAAAAATAAAATAAAATGTAATATTTGAAAACAACGAATACATTGTGTTCAATTTAAAATTTAAAGTGGGGTATACAAATTTTGAAAATTTTAATAGTGTTACATTATATTGTTGTATGTGTTTATTACTTCAATATGTAATCTTATAATAGGTTTAAGATTCGTATCTTGTAGTATGGATTAATATGTTGTGTTATATTATTCAAATTAATAATCTATTTTAAGTTGAAATTTTAAGCTACTTTTAAACTACATTTTTTTTTAATTATTTCTCTAATTTTGCTTATAATGAAAACTTATTTTTACTGTACTTTAATTTATATGTTTAAAATTAGCTTTTGACATAATCTAATTCTACAAAACTAAGAAGTCCAACTTATATCAAATAATTAACAATTATTTTATAACTAAATAGCAAACGGTTGACATAAGATACTCTTTAAAATAACATACTATTTAAACATACCATAAGTATTTAAACATTTAACACATTTAATTTTTAATACAAAGACACTTAATCATTTTCTAATCTATCAAAATAATACATATTATTTTATTCTATCATAATAATTAAATCACTCCCTCTCGACTTTCTTCTTAATTCAAAACAATCTCTCTCTTTATAACTCTATTTCTTACTTTTTTTTTATTCCTTATTTTCTACTTTTTAATCTAAATTCAAGGAAGTCAACATAACTATGAGAATAAGATTTAGTTTGCAAACATTTGACTCCAACAACAATAAACTTAACAAATCCACCCTTTTTCTCTAAACTGGTTGTTAAGGTTCAATTAGGACTAATTAAGTGATTAGTAGTATTAAATTATTTTCTTCCTAAGAGAGTATACAGAGTTGAAAAAACTGTGATTTATAAGCACCTTTTTTAATTAGCTAATACAGCAGCAGACAAGAAGTGGGGCCCTTGAAACTGTGGAAAAATGATGTTATTTTAGTTATTAATGGAAATGCCCCTGTCTCCACCATCAAATTACAACAAGGGCTTCTTTTCATAAAGAAAGGAAAATATATACTAAGTGGACCCCTGCAATCTATATGATTTTATTTTTTAAATTTTTAGATAAATTTTTAAAATATTAATGGTAATGAGAGCATTTTCACTGTAAAAAAAAATATAATTATTATTAATTTCATAAACAAAGAAAATGGTTCCACACGTGGCTGCTTTTATGGTTGAACCATCTTCATTACAATGCTTAATTGCTCTTTATGGTACCCTACCCAAACAATAATTCAAATTCAATTAGAAAACCCTTTTTTCATTTCAATGTTCTTAATGAAATTCTGGATCAGTCTTACCTAAACCAGTTTTACTCAAACCAAGATAATGTTACTAAATTGTTAATATTAAATTTGTGAAAGGAGAGGATTTGGGTTTAGATTTGGAGGGGAATGGAATTAGATTCTTGATTGGGTCAAAAATTATGAAACTATTGTTAGATGTTAAATTAATTGAATGTCAAATCCAATAAAACCCTCCACCAAACAAATACTCTATTTATGTCTTTCTTTTTCTATTATTGTTAATCTTTTAACTCACTTTTTCATCACTATTTTTCTTTTAAATTTGACTAAGGAATTGAGAAACCCTTTCTTTTTCACAAGACATCTCACTAGATTTTATAAGGAAAAATTAAATTTTATCTAAAGATAAATTTTAAATAAATAAAAAACAAAAAACAATCTATAAATAAAGTTTAAGTATTATATATTTTTAATGAAATTTATTAAAGAGTGATGTTTTTGGAATGAAGATTGTTAGTTTTCAAGATTATCCAAATTTTTATTAGAATTTTAGAAATGTTTAAAAAAATTAACTTAGTTGAAATTTAGTTTTTAAGTTAATTTTTTTTGTTTTAATTAAAAATTTTATTAAGAAACTACCATAATCTTATATTTAAAATAGAAATCGTGTTTTAGAAACTAAGTATCGCCTCTAAGTTATTTTATATTCTTTGAAATGTACCTTTTTTTTTGTGTTACATTTTAAGCATGTTAAAATTAATACTACATATATTATCAATTATTTCCTCAACTTTAAAATAATTGTTCTATTCTTTTATACTTTAAAATAGTTGATCTAGTTTAAAATTATGAAAATATTAAATTTTCTTAATATTAGAAAATTTTAAATATATTCAATAAATTACTCTTTTAGTAGATTAATGTATTCGTTCATTTAAACCAATAAAAATACTAAAACTTATATGTAAAATACCGGTACATTTTATAAAATATATGAAAAAAATTTAATTTTAAAATGTGATGATTATAAAACGAGAGAATTACTTCGTGAATTGTCGTTTATGATTTAATTTCAATTTTAGTATTTTTTTTCAACTTATAATATCTATGTCATAAATCCCACTTGGTTTTTCAATCGTAAATTTAAGGGAGTTTAAAAAATATAACTTCAGTAAATGAATAAATAAAAATAGAAGATTCTGTTTAAAAAAAAAATATCAAAGGTTTATATAGTTTGAAGTCTAATGTCTGGATTTGATTTTTATACTTTCAAACGTAAGTAATGGTTCAAGTTATTTGGTACAATAAATAAGTCGTACATTATCCGTTATCTTGTTGCCTTTAGAATAACAAATTGTGGGAAAATTTTCAAATGTAGTTATTGAAATAATAATTAAATTAAAATGTAATATAAAATACTTTTATAATACCATTTAATAGTACACAACATAATAAATAAAATTAATTTTAAATAAGTATTATATATATTTTCAACTAATGAGTACATATATATAATAATATAAGATTTGATCAAACTAGATGCCTGTTGTATAAATTAGATATTTATATAGTAATATTTAATTAATGAAAAATATTTAACAATTAATTGTATCACTTATTTATTTCTCTTTTGAATATTAGATAAAAAAAGTTTATAAATACAAATCAATCTTACATGACATGTTCACTTAATTCTCATACTTGTTTATATATTTAAAATTGTTTTGTTCTTACTGATCTGGGTGTTGAAGAAATTTGAAAGAATTTTTACAGGTAAATCTCTCTCGTTATCTTCAACAAACTCGACTATTGATTCTCAAAGACACAAGTTGGCTTGATGGACAAATCACCTTTCTCAAGTTAGAAGATCTACACTTTTTTCTAATAAGAACATTTGGCGACCACCATTAGACCTGAGTAAAACTTTTCATATACCACAAGGTTTTATTATTCTTACTAGAAGCTAAAGTATCATCCCAGCTTCATTCAATCTTGAGATGGACCTACCCTTTGTCAATACCTTCAAAAACACATGGAATCTTTTCCAAAAGAAGGAGAACACTCTTTAACACACAATAGTCGACATGCAACAAAAGTATGTGGAGGAAATTGCTTGATTTTATGATCACTCAACAAGGTATAATATAACTTGAAGATAGACTATAATTGATTCAAAATGTTGTTAGGGAAATTATGTATTTTTTTCCATAACTCGATTTTTGTCCCTAAGAAAGATTTTTCTGAGCAAGGTTTTAATGAGACACATTCTTAAAATAAAATTTTATTTTTCATATCTAACTCTCGCAAAGAAATTACATCCAAAGTCATTTGGAGTTGTTTGAAAATAAACGAACATCACATCAGATGAAAGAAATCCAAAGCTATTCGAGATCTTTTGAAAATAAAAGGTCACTACATCAGTTCAAACCAATACAGTTGTTTGAAAATAAATGATCATCACATCAAATGAAAAAAATCCAAAATTATTCGAGATGGTTTGAAATAAAAGATCACTACATTAGACCAAAGCAATACAATCATTTGAAAATAAACGGTTACTACATTGGATCAAAGCTATACGAAGTTGTTTGAAAAACAAAACAACCATCACAATATGAGATCATTTGAAAATAAAATGTCATCACATCATATCATAGTATAAAGTTATTTAAAAATAAGCAATGATCATCATCATAATCGAAAGTTGTTTGAAAATAAACAACTATAACATCAAATCATAGTATAAAGTCATTTGAAAATGAATGACCATCATTATAATCTAAAGTTGCTTGAAAATAAACAATCATCACATCGAATCATAGTATAAAGTCGTTTGAAAATAAGTAACCATCATTCTAAGTAGTTTGAAAATAAATGACCATCAGATTGAAGCAAAGTAGTACAAAGTCATTTGAAAATAAATGACCATCACATCAAATCAAAGTAGTACATGTTTGAAAATAAATAACCATCATAATAATCCAAAGTCATTTGAAAATAAACGACCATCACAATCATCCAAAGTCGTTTTGAAAATAAGCGACCATCTGATAGGATTAACACAATTCGATAAGTCATTTGAAAATCACTAGTAAAAAAACATTGTTCTAAGTCACCGAATAAGGACGGTTAAAACACAAATCGACGTTGCCAAAAATACGGTGGCATTTTTATAAATAATTGAACATATATGAGGTTGGTTTCTCACCAACCAACGTCGATATACATAAATGATGTCGGTTAACATTTTCAACTGTCCTCGAAAACACAGTAAAAATAAAAATTTTAAATTTTAACATTTTAATTTGGCGGTTAAGAGATAACGTCGGTTGTTGCCCAAGAACCAACGTCATTTATGAATCAACAATTTGGGGTTAAATTTGGGTAAAATTAGGGTTGAAGATGATGTCGGTTGGACCCTTCCAACCGACGTTGTAGAGGATAGCGTCGATTGGAAGGGTCCAACCGACGTCATATCCCTTCTTTAATCATCCCCCGCACATTTTGACTTTCACTTTTTCCTCTCCCTCCTCTGCGCGCGCCTCAACCATTCACTGTTCCGAGCACCTCTTTGGCGATTTCGAGTACCATTCTTGCTTCCTTGACCTCCACTTCTCATTTCCTCCATCACTTTGGGTTGTTGCTCAGTTTGGCCGTTCATTTTCATTGAACCTTAGCGTTTCGCTCTAAGGTTCGTTTCAACTCCATATTGCTTTCTTTTCACTGGTTTTGATGTTTTCTTGAATATTTGTTGGGTTTTTATGGTTTTGCAAGTGTTCCTTTGGCTGCATTTGTTCTTTTGGAATAATCTCTGCGTTTGGCCACCGCCGCCGCACCATGCTCTACAAGAGGTATGTTTTTATCATCTTTGAAATGGTTATTTGTATTGGAATGATTATCTGGAATGCTTGTGTGTATTGAAATGCTATTGAATATTGGAATGATTGTGTGTATTGAAATGCTTTTTGTGTATAGTGTGATATTTAAGAAACGCGTTTGGGTTGAGTTCGGGGATGTTCGATCCCCGACAATTTTATATTTGTTGGAAACTGTTTTGGCTGAAATACAAGAGGGGGGTGAATTGGATTTCAAAACTTTTTGAAACAATTTGATATTTTTCAGTAAAATGCAATTCTGTTTCACAGACTGAATCTTTATTTGAATTTACTGAATCAAAACAGTTGCATGAAACAGTAAGCAGAATCAAGAATCAATTCAGAACCCAGTCCAGTAATAATACAATTCAATACTCCAAACAAATATATCTGTATTTTATTACTTTATACAGAATTGATTATAGTAAAAGCGGAAGCAGTTCAGTTAAGTACATTGAATTAGAAAGAATTAAGAAACCCAATATACTGGTCAACTGCTATTCAGAACCAGTTTCAGTAATTCAAAGTCTTTCTTTTAAACGAATACTTCTTGAACAAGAAACAGATATTAAACTGAGATTAAATTCAGAATAGACAGATTCCAAACAGTCAA
>Ga0209700_108605_pt1 | contig 12885 bp, 4 predicted proteins | sample SiratroredBW_FD_187528 | JGI IMG/M metagenome (GOLD analysis project Ga0209700, IMG submission 187528) | Root nodule microbial communities of legume samples collected from California, USA - Siratro red BW (SPAdes) (version 2) | ecosystem: Host-associated > Plants > Roots > Nodule | place: USA... | reverse complement strand
AAAAAATATATTATATATATATATATATATATATATATATATATATATATATATATTCGAAGTTTGTAATATTTATATATTTATTTTTTATGTTCGAAAAATAAATTTTAATATCAGAAATATGTGAATTTGGAGAAACTCTTAACCTAAAGAAAGAAAAAAAAAACAAAAACTCAAATGGAAATTGGGCATTTTCAATTGAAAATGTGGGCAGAGAGTGCTTTGAGAGTGAGCATGAGCCTGATGAATAAATAGTGATGATGTTGGTGGAGCCTAAAGCTTGGTGGAACACGTGGTTGTTCATCAAACTTCATTAATTCATAACCAATTATTGATTGGAAATTACCCAATCCATAGATATTTTGGCAGATGTCTCAAGCTTAGTGCTACTTGTTTATCATATTTACCTCAACAGCTAGATGTATACAAAATAATTCAATTCCATTTAAAGTAATTTAATTTCAGTAAGAAAATTCTAAAAAAAAATCAATAAGAAATTTAAAATAGGATTTCAAGTTAGTTAATTTTTTGGTCACCCATATCATTTTTTCTACTTTGCCAAAGATGAATTTTATTAAAGAATTTAACTTACCATTCTTAATAAAAAAAATTCATCCCATTATATACATATATATATATATATATATATATATATATATATATATATATATATATATATATATATATATATATATATATATATTTCTCATATGTATAATTTAAATTCAAAACCTTATTTAAAATGATTGAGTGTAATGGCACTATCTCTAACAATATAATGATACCAACTTCTATTACTATAAAAAGTAATTAACACCTATTTGAGATATTTATTTATATTATTTGATTAAAAATGAAAATTGCGAAGTAAAGGAATATTAGTAGTTTTCTTTTTCTTTTTATTATGTATTCTGAAAATAATACTCTCTCTATATTTCTTTGGGTAACATTTTAGATAAAATTTGTTTTAGATTAGCTATAAATTATAAAATGGATGATGGATTAAATATGCTTTTAAGAGGGTCTTAATGGTTTCGTCATGCATTGATATTTTTTAGTAAGAGTAATGTATTGTAAAAATAAACGAGTAAATAACTATACAAATAAAATGTATAATAAGAGATTATATAATATTCTTTATAAAATTTAAAATGTTAACAACATTCTTTCTTTAATAAGTTTCTCCACAAGATTAAATAGTAATCTTACAAAAACTTACCTAGCAATTAGGAGTGTTTGTAGTGTGATTTAGTATGTTTTAGTTAAAAATACATTCAAGTTAAATATAAAAAGTATATGTAATTTGATTTAGATGTTTTCTTTTTCAAAACGACGAGTCGTCCACGTATTAAAAAATTAATTAAATTAAACCAAAATTTCTAATTTGGTTGAGATTGATTTAAATTAAACCAAAATTTCTAATTTTGTTGAGATTGATTTTTGCAATTTTATTGTAAAATATTTTATTAATATATGAATTATATCTATAGATTGTGGCATAAATATAAGATAATTCATGAGATTTATCTCTTATAAGTTTAATTAGTTCCCTTAACACATATTTATAAATATTATTTAAAATTCAAAATATAAACATCAAAATTAGTTATTCTATTTTTTTTACTGATATTTTATTTTATTTTAGTATTTTTTTCCTTCGAGATATATATTTTAATGTTTATATTGATAGGATAAATTTTCTTTCACCTTATATCGTTACTCTTATGTCATATATTTATATGTATAGAAAACGTTAAACACATTAAATTTTTTTTATATACATATTTTTTGTATTTGAGTGGAATAATAAATAATATAATAATGTTTAAATAATTGATGGGTTCAGTTTAGTTAGGATTTGTTCCGAAATTTCAAACCACAAACTAATCTAAACTATTCCATTGTAGAAAAACAATTCAAATGGATCCGAGTTTGTTTTTTAATGGATTATTAATCTTTTGGATTGATTTTCAATTATTTTGTGAATCGATTTAATCCCCAAGATCCCTACTAGCAATCGATATATTAAAGAAATATACTGTAGAAAAAGTTGAAAAAGAAAAAAAAAAAGTAATAGAGTTTGGACAAGGGGGTTTTCTTTTTTCATCACCATAATTTATTCTCACCTCTTATTGTGAAAAATATACCAACTATTCTTATTATAACATCTCATAGCAAATTCAAAATTAGATATTGAAATATATAACCTATAATATTTATTAATTATGTAATCCAAAACTATTTAAAATATATTTTGAATTACATAGAATGAAATAACTATACTTTAACTATATTATGATATATAATGCAAAACTATATTTTAACTATATTCTAAATTATATAGTTTTTAATTATATAATTATATTTTAGATTATGCAATGTAGAATGTATTATTATTATCTAATTTGAAACCATATTTTATATTTTAAATCTTCTTATGAATTATATAATCTTATTTCACTTAAGAAATCAAGAATTATATTCTAAATTATAATAAACTATAATGTATTTCAAATATATTATGACAATTATACTGGTGTTTTGTTTTATATTATAGGGTGAGAGAAGAAAGTGTGGAAGTGGAAGAATAAATAATCATGGATGAGTGGTTTTACAAATGAGTGCCATTTTGTTTCGGACCTATCTAGTACTGTATCATGGTTGCTACAGTTTGAAAGATGACATTGGATTTTTCTTCTTGCATCCCAATAAATTCTTAGGTTACTTCCCATTTATTTCATAATAGATTTTTCAAAATGTAAAAATAATACATTCTTTAAGAGCCTCAAATAAATGAGAAGTAAGAAATTAATGGGATGCAGAAAGTTAAAACTATTGGAGTTTGGGGTCAATGGGCTTGGATGGGCTGCTATAGAACCTTCATAATGTTTTGGAAATAATACATTTGCTTCCTGCAGTCATCAAAATATCATAATATCATAAACATCCTTATTGGAATATTTAAAAGGAGAGTGATACAGTGGATGTTGTTAAGTGGTATGGACGTTTTCCGGCGACCGTGGTGGTAAGTACTAAAAAGAAAGCCTCTTCGACAGCGTTATTGTGAGTGAGAGGAAAGTGACTTCTGTTTTCGCATTACGTAGGGGGTGGAGAGCGAGTATAAAGTTGTTGCAATATTCGTATCCTGAAAATGGGTTTCGGAAAACAAATTCCATAATGGGTTGTGGGATGTGTGAAATGTCTTACGAAAAATATTTTCCATAAAAGATTTTTGTATTACGGAAAACATTTTCTAGAAGAGGGAGTGTGAGGGCCGGATTTTGTATTATGGAAAGCGTTTTTCTTAAGAGATTTTTGTAATGAAAAATATTTTTCGTAAGAAATTTTTGTATTATGGAAAATCTTTTCTGTAAGAGAGTTGTGTATTATAGAAAACATTTTTTTGTAAAAGGTTTTTGTATCATGAAAAATGTTTTCCATAATACAAAACCATTTTTATGGAAAATGTTTTTCATAATACAAAATCTTCTTGCGGAATCTCTTTCGAAAAATGTTTTCCGAAATACCCTAACCTCTTTTGTCTTCATTAACAAGGCTATGTTCATTCATATATTTTGATGGGGTGCAGGAAGCAAACGTGGGGTGCAGGCCTAAGGCTTCGTACGTAACGAAATCTAAATTCTGTTGAATTTTGTTGTTTGTGTGAGGGACTTATTGAGAAAATTTTATTTTCTTAATTTGGTATTATTTTTAAAATAATTTGAATTAAAATAATTTAGTAAATTATTTATATATATAAAGAATATAAAATATAGAAGAAATCATGGTGAAAATATCAAAGAGAAAAAAGTTTTTTTGTATAGTGTGTGAAGTTGTTTGATGAAATTGAAAATTTCAGTAGATATGAGCAGGATAAATTGATTTAGTTGTGTTGTGTGGAATTAAAATTTGTGACTACTGTTAATATAAACGACTTTTTTCCTATAACTGTATATATTTTCTTAAAAGGTTGGTGTATTTAATATACTATCATGATATACATTATTTGTCATTGATTAAAAAGATACAGGTATTTAAGTTTTTTTTTTAAATTTAATTAAATATTATAAAAAAAAATTCTACATTATGGTAAAGGTTGACAAAGGGGTCAGTTTAACTTATTTTAACTACTTCCGTCATTAATCATTAGTAAAACGAGTTGAAGATATTGTTTTATATATTAAAAGCTCATTTATATCATTATATAAATATGTTTTTAAATTTTTAATAGAGTAATAAATCTCTTTAATTAAATAAATTAAAATAATTATCATTTAAGATTTTCTTTTATCAAATTGTTTCATCATTTATACTCGGTTTTGAAGGTCTCAAACTCATTTCTTATGATTTTCAACTTGTTTTTCACTATTTTAAAAGCACTCAAAAATTTGGAAAAAAATTGACAAAAGTTTATGATAAACTCAAGTAATAGTGTGTATACATTTCGTTTCAGTTAACGATCAGATGATATGCTAGTTATAAGATATATCGTGTTTCTTTTTCTTTTTTTTTTCTTTTTTCTGAATCCAAGGAGTTAATATTTTCTCATGTTGACATGAGAGTTTTTTTCTTGATTTTTTTTTTCTATTGCTTTAATTATAAAATTTTTTTTGAAGCGTTTTGATTTTCTGTAATCGTAACATGTCGTTTTCTCTTTATGTTTCTTTTGGTCTCTACATTGGAATTTTTTTTCCTTTAATCCTTATTTTTTTCTCCATACGTTCAGCTTCTATCTGAGAAAGGAGAATTCATCTTCTTCATTATTGTCTTCTGTGTCTTATAAGTTGTCTAATACTTCTTTTATTTTTTTGAACGGCAAAGAATAAATTAGACGTGCTCCAACTTATTACAAAAACATTACGATGTATTAAAAAAAATAAGATCTACAAAGACATCAAATCTGCTTATTCTCATAAACACCCACAGACCTAATATAAGTAAGTTGAAAAAAAACAAATGCACCAACAATAATTTCAGTAATAACTGCGTAACTGCGAGAGATGTTAATAAAGCTATATAAGATAATGAATGACCTTCTTTATTTTTTTTTGAGAGTTAATAGATATGGACTTATTACTTTATCTTTTTAATATCATTCGACAACATGACTTCAAGAACATTAGGCATACTTATAAATTTTTTTACTGTCAAACTATCTAGGTTCTTAAATGTTTGAATATCATTTTTTTTATGATCTGAATAATGTTAGCACTAATTTTATATATGTGATCTTAATGATCATACTTACTTACAGAATCGAGCTATTTGAAAGCAACAACATATAACTCGAATACTTCCATCTTTCTCCATGCTAGACATTATTGATTACTGTTTACTTATTCTAAGATAATTAAATAAATTATTTAATATCTTATTTTAAGTGCGACTTTTTGCTAAAATATGTAAGTTGAATATATTCAACATAATAAAAATGTTAGATGGTATCAGATAATATAATATAATTAATTAAATATTTAATTATATTTGTTATCATCCAAACTTCAGCGAAAAAGAATAAAATTATACTAGTCTCTCAATATATTAATAAAATTGACAACATATACGAATTGGATCTTAATAAACATTGACATATATGAATTGGGTTGTGGGGGTAGAGGTAGATTTATTGATAATGAACTTGTGTATAACTTTTCTTTGCAAACACATAAGAATAAAATTTCAACGAGAAAGAATAAAATTATATTTACCGTTTGATGTTGCTTACTTTGTTAACATTTTATTTTTGTTTTATGCATTTTGATTTTACATTTCACATAATGTTTATAATTGTTTTTGTATTCACACCCTGTTCACTATGTAATTAATTTATCTTATACAGCAGTTAAACATACTCGCCCATTAATCATTACTGACATGGATAATAAAATATTAAATAATTACAAAATTTGGAAATAACAATGTTTAAGTTACACATTTTCAACATTAAATCGTTATTGACATTCCTGATAATAAAATGGATAATCATATTAAAATGTAAAAATAATATTATTTAAGCTAGGGATGTCATTTAATGACCACAACATATTTATTCATGGGATGGGATAATTTATTTTCAGAAAGGTTCATCCAAAATTGTAAATTTGTATTCCGAAATATATTTTATATTACATTTTAGACTAAGTATTCTATAATAATGCAAATTTATAATTCTAGATTACCTTTCCAAATACAAAATTACCGTTCCGGAAGGAGCTTCCTAAAACGTTAGTTTTATTATTACAGAATACAATTTGAATTTTCAGAATAATGTCTCAACATACCTTTCCAGAATCCCTGTTCTAAAAATATTATGAATTTCGCATTCCATAATCCTTGTGCAAAATCTACCAATTATGTTTCCCAGGACATGAATTCGAAATACAATTCTCACATTCCACACCATTTCAGAATGTCCTTTTTGAAATGTACCTCCACAATTTCCGAAAACACTGATCCAAAAGTCAATGCTTCTTGCCAAAACAAATTTTGGAAGCTTATTTCCAGACTTTGAATTCCTATAAACGAATCTTCACTATTACAACCAACAAAATGAAACAAAAACAGCCTTCCATACCTTTTTCACCTTCTTTGACCTAAGCGACTTCAGAACACAACCTCTTATAAGGAGAAGACAGTTTAAAATAAAACTCCAAGGGACAAAACAGGTATTTCAAATTTTTGGGAAACAGGTAGAATGTTGAGGGTGCAAGAAGCAAAAGTCTCCCACTTTTTCACAAGGGGTATAAAAGTGACGTTGAACAAAATAAGGGAAAGCGTAATGGCCAACGCAAGAGATGTACTTAAGTTTTTCCTTTGTCTCAGTTTGGCAAAGTAGCAAATGAAGGGAACATAAATTTAAGGGTTTCCATAGTTGGCTTGCCACTTTATTACAAATAAAAATTAAAAATAATGAATGATGGTACAGTATAGAAAAGTAGTTATTGCTAGAATGTTTGCCACATCAAAATAATTGAAAGAATTAAGAGGCTTGTAGCAAATTAGCAATTAATGCAAATGAAAGAGGAAGACATTGTGAAACTGAAAGCTATAGGAATATATTATTGATTGTATGGACATATATGTATCCGAGTCTTACACTGTCTATATACATCACTATTGTTACATTCACAACCTCACACCTGTAAATTTTATCTATCTATGCATCTATTCATTTCGCCACACAATCAGACCATTCGCCCTCTACCACACCAGTCCCTCTCTCAAGTCAAAATCATCTAAATCATAACAAACCCAACCAGTCCTCGCGAAAAGATCACCAAATTACGAACCCTTAAGTAAGAAACTGAAAAAATAACAGTACAACATTAACCAGCGCTAAGTAAGCCCTCTGTTCAGATTATGTAACCATTTGATGTTTTTCTTGTTGCAATGACGGTTAAGGAATTAGCGTAGCTACGAATCTTTTGCAGCCGTTTTAACCAACACTTCCCACAGCCGTTGGATCTCTCCGAAGACATCATCGGACGGTAACCGAAACCTGCAGCAAGGGCACGTGTTCCTCTTCCCCAGCCACGGTAAGATGCACATCCAATGAAACAAGTGCTGACATGGCAACTCGCACACGTCCCTTCCTATTCCCATCTCCTCTCTGCATATCACACACTCTATCCCACCGCCCCTCACCTCCACCGACGGCAGCGCCACCACCGCCGTAGTCGACGCCGCCACCTCCCCCGATTCCTTTCCTCCGCCGCAGTCCAGTGCGCCGACGAGTCTCCAGCAACGCGTCACGGTCTCCACGAAGGGAATCAGCACCGTGGAGCCCGAGCATGCCCCGAAGGGTGCAAAGGAAAGAGTCAACAATGAATCGGAGAAGATGGTGCTGAGGTTGATCCTCCATTGGGAAAAGGGTGCCTCGAGGGCATGTGGGTTGTGGTTGTGCGTTTCGCAGAGGAGGAGGAGGAGGAGCGCAGCGTCGAGGTCGCGCTGCCTCGTGGCTGTGGAGGGCGGCGGGGAGGTGGCAGTTAGGAGGTGGAGGGAGGAGAGGAGGTGGCGGGCGATGAGGAGGGTCTTGTGGGGGAGGGAGAGGGAGTTGAGGTGGTGGAGGGTTAGAGAGAAGAGCGTTGGGGAGGAAAGGAGGGAGGCGAGGCGGCGATGGTGGTGGAGGGTTGCGGAGAGAATGGAGTGGGTGAGATCTGAGAATTGGGAAGGGGTGAGAGTGGAGAGTGCAGCCATGATGATAGATGTTGATGTTTCTTCCATTGGGATCCCTGCCTTTGGACTTTTGCTTTTCAGACTATGAAATATGGAGGAGGAAGAAGAATGTGGCTTTTTATGTACGTGGGGAGAGACTGTGTGTGCCTGTTGGAGAGTTACCGATTATTACTATAATAAATACACAACTAGGTCTCACTCTTAATTCTATTGACCAATGTATCCTTTGTTTCTGCTTCCTTTTTCTAACTTCTACCGTCATAGCTTCTAAGTCGGTTGTCCGTTATATTCTTAGAAACATATGATTGGATAAGTCTCTGCGTCACTTTTTACTTCATCTTCTGTATCTGTAAGTCTCATAATGATTTATCTCTCTAGGAGTTAATCATTCTAATTCTAAATAGCTTAATTCTATGATTTTCATTAATTAATAATAATACATACCATCTGATACTATTTGACTTAGTCATTAATGCTTCTCAAAATTAATATTCTGTTGTAGTGAGAGGACAGAAAAACATTAATAATCTATTAACAATCTTGACTTCTAAATTTTAGATTGATGTAAAATTTGCAGTTGAAAACAATTTAAACACATTAAAACTTTTGCAATAGTTCAAAAATATCTTTTTATTCTAAACTTCAAATCAAGCAGTCCCGAACGTAGGTAGTAACAGCTTGCGGATTATCTCATGTGGAACGTGGAATGAATAACAGTGGTGTGACCCCTGTGGACATCGTGACCTAATGGTGGCAACGTTTGTCCACACGTTAAATGTCCTGAGCAAGCACGTTTCTTACTCTAGTGCTTTTCATGATCACATTCAGATGTTTTCTCCCGAACGATTTTGCTAGGGTCAACAAAACAAGCAGAAGAGGAGTTCCTTCATGGCCCATGACCATGGCTATTTCCTCTTGTCACTAAACCAAATTTACAAAAGAATACAATAATGCATTTCCACTGTAGAAGAATTGGGCATCTTCATTATCTCATTTACATGCACGCATCCTAATTTCTCAAAGCTCCAGTGTCTACCTACCATCGAGGAAAGCTTGCAAATTGCTTTCGTGGCGCGAATGTGGAAGCCATAAAGTATTACTAGGATCGTGGGCATTCTGGACAAAATATTAAAATATAAAGCCTCGTAGCCATTAGCCCATTGCCTATTATTGAGAAAGAGGGCATAATGTTGGCAACCCAGGTTATGATTAAAGGAAAGGATATTTAACAGATTTTGGATGCTTTAATAGCAAGAAAACTATTTCCGAGACACGAATGGGGTAAAGATGTGAAAAGGAAAAGGTGGATCCAAGACAAGCCCCACAAAATAATGCAAATGAAACAATTATGCTTCCTGTGTTAAATTCCAACTGGCAGCGTCAAAATCAATGTTCAATGCATTCCTAATTCTCATCTCACCAATTTGGCGATCTCCCAAAAATATTCTGGCCATTTTCGACAGAAAGTGTCCCTTTGTTGTTGCTTTTCACAAAATATTAGGTCCCGATCTCATAGATCCACGCCGTATCTACTTAAATACCATAAATTTTAATGAGAAAAAAAAAGTATTCGTCCTGAAATTTTGGATCCTAACTCGCATAACATGACCACAATGTAGGCTTCTTTTACAGTAAATCAAACTACTGATAAAGGGAAACTGGTAAGTTAACCTCACATATATGATATTACAATACACTCCCCTGTTTACCTTCCCTTTTGCTTCTCAACTTCAAACTACTGATACAAGGGAAGCTGGAAAGTTTCACATATATGGTATCACAATACACTCCCCTTTTGCTTCTGACCTTCACCTTCACCTTGGGGCCAGCTGTAACTTTTCCCCAAGACCCATTTCAGTAATGTGTTTCCTTCAGCCTAAACAAAGTATTTAACCACAAGGAAGCTCCTTTGCCATTAAACATAATCTCTGTAACTAGGACAAAAGTTATTACTGCCAGCCAGAATAAAACTCTTTCACTTAATCGCGGAATTGTGTCACAAATCACAACCTACCTGATGCAAATGAGAGTAGCTGTATCAAAAAAGCAATCTTAACTGAACCCACAAAGCAAGCAAGGGTAAAATCTTAGTCCTTCATCACCTAAAAGAAAAATGATCAAGTACTCCTTCGAGTCATGCGGTTCTAGGCCTAGACTATCTTGGGCGAAAAATTAGTAGTCAGCAAGCATAAATTTAGTATACACAGTAAAGCTTGATATAAAAAGGGGAGTCGATTCCTAACCTAGTGCACCCAGTAAAGCTTGACATTTTTGCTGAGTATTTTGGTAAAGGTGTTATCTAGTTTCAGCATCTCAGAAGTTAAGTGATCTCTTTTTCCTGGCTATACAAGAGGTGAATGATCATATTTCAGTACAAGTTATCACATGCAGTTATTAACTAAACATTCTCGTAGTCTAACTCTTCCTGTAAAACATATCCTTCTTCCCTCACCAAACCAAGCAACCCTTCCAGCAATGCATAAATTTCATCAGATCTTCCATTGGACACATCCTTGGCAATGAAACTCAGTAACCCTCCACTCGTTTCAATCCAGCTACTTCCACGGACCTTCTGTAACCCAATTTCTTTCATTCGTTCCCTAACCTCCCCAGCTTGTTCCCATTTCCCAGCATTTGAGAATAAATTGGCCATAATTATGTAATTCCCAGTATTTTCAGGCTCGATCTCAAACAAATGGTCACAAGCAAACTTTCCCATTTCAACATCACCATAAACAGAAGCCCCATGCAGCAGAGCACCCCAAACTTTAGCACTTGGTTCGATAGGCATTTCAGAAATGAATTGTCTTGCTTCTGAGAGTTTTCCAGCTCGACTAAGAACACCCACCATGCAAGCATAGTGCTCTACCAAGGGTTGAAAGCCACATTGTGAAGGCATCGAATTAAAGATATCCCAAGCTTCATCGACCAATCCGGAATGAGCACAAGCTGTCAATACAGAAGTTAACGTCACCGGGTCAGGTTGAATTCCTTTATCTAGCATCTGAGTATACAGACTAAGTGCCAAAACAGCATCACCATGAGCAGCGTAAGCAGATATAATCGACGTCCACAAAATCAAGCTCCTACTCTGTGAAAGATCAAAAACCCTTTGTGCCCCGTGAATATACCCCAGCTTTGCATAAGCATCTATAATGGAGGTTGCCACATATACATTTTTCTCATAACCTCTCCTTATAGCATAACCATGCACCTCTTTCCCTCCTCGCAGGTTTGAGAAATACGAAAAAGAAGGAAGAACACTAGCAAGTGTGACAGCATTGGGACAGACACCAGAACCCTGCATTTCCCGTACCAAATGAAATAACCCTTCAAACTCTTCATTCTGAACCATACCAGAAATCACAGCATTCCACATATTCAATCCAGGGTTCTCCACCGCTCGAAAAATACTCATGGCTTCATCCACAAACCCGTAATCCATGTACCCCGAAATAATTGCCCCATAAGTAACCTCATCCTTCTCGCGCATTTCTTCAAACAAGTCCCGCGCATAATCCAAATTACCACACTTCGCATACATAGCAACCACAGCATTGGAAAGCGAAACATCCATCTCAATGCCACTCTCCTCCACGAAACGGTGGACCTCAATTCCAAACGCAAGGTCCATGGACTGTCCACATGCCTGCATCACGCTCACCGCCGTAACCGCATTGGGTGCAACCCCGGAAACATTCAACATTTCCAAGTACAACCTCTTGCACTCATCGTAGAACCTCCGCTGAGAATACCCACCAATCATCGCGTTCCACGTCACGGTGTCTCTCTCGAACATTCCGTCGAACACTTTCCGTGCAAGCCAAACCTCATCGCACCTGCAGTAACACGTTATCAACGCGTTGCTAATAAAAATATCAGAGTCCAACCAGCGACGAAGAACAAAACAGTGAACCTCTTTCGCCAATTTGGGGCTAAAAAACGACGAAGCGAGCGTCTTCAAGATGCAGGATATGGTGAAGTTATCGGGGGAGGCGTTGGCGTTTGTCGAGGAGGTGAACGACACGAATAGATTGAGCGCGTCGCGGAACATGGCGTTGAAGGAGTAGCCAAGGAGCATGGCGTTCCATGTGAAGGTGTTTCTGCGGGGAGTCGCGTCGAACACCTTGCGCGCTTCGCGCGCGTGGTTGGATTTGGAGTATAAGAGGATGAGTTTGGAGGCGAGGAAGTTATCGGGTGTGACGGAGTGAAGGATGAGGCGAGCGTGCAGCTGCTTCCCCTGGCGGAGAAGGCGGTGGTCAGAGCAGTACTGAATGGCGGAGCCATAGGCGGAGAAGTCGACGCCGGGGCGGGAGAGCCGTTCACGGAGGTTGCCGCTAACGGCGGATTGTGTTTGAAATTGAAGGGTCGGAGCCAGCAGGCTACGGATCCTCATTCATTTATTTGGCGAGGCACTTTCAAAATTCGAATTTTTCATCTTTGCTCCGTATTCAATATATTTTATGGGTCTCAGGCCCAATATATTTTATGGGTCTTTCAACTTCCATTTGACTGCTTCTTCCTGCACCTCCATATCATCTTCCTGCACCTCCATACTCTAGGCAAATTTACCATTTAACCCTTTTTAAAATATTTCATATCCCATTATACCCTCCACCACCCCTTTTATCCTTCTTCCTCAACTTTGCCTCCACCCAACGCCACTGCACCCCGTTCGCACACCACCACTGCATCCCATTCCACGACGGC